>Ga0247611_10010849_pt1 | contig 10630 bp, 11 predicted proteins | sample 177DNAGHGhighgp2_FD_192422 | JGI IMG/M metagenome (GOLD analysis project Ga0247611, IMG submission 192422) | Sheep rumen microbial communities from Palmerston North, Manawatu-Wanganui, New Zealand - 1770 DNA GHGhigh gp2 | ecosystem: Host-associated > Mammals > Digestive system > Stomach > Rumen... | reverse complement strand
CCCATGCGTGACAGGCTGCTGATCGATGCCAAGGAGATGATCCGTAACAAGGATCTCCTGTCCGCAGCCATACTGATGTGTGATGTTAACGGTTTCCATGCTTTCAATGACAGGTATGGAAGATCTGCCGGTAATGAGATCCTTATAGGACTTGCAGGAATCCTGAGTGCAAATCTTCCCGAGGGAGCAAAACTCTATCACAGCGGTGTTGATATATTTGTTATCATGTGGCCGCACGCCACGAGGAAAACGGTCGGCGATTATATGGAGATGATCCTGGAACTTACGGCAGAACCCATCGACACCGGATTTGGTTCGTTCTTCGTAAGCCTCGGTCTGTCGGCATCGATTTATCCTTACAGCGGCTCAACTATCGATGAACTTCTTGTCAATGCCGAGATCGCGCTTCATAAGGTCAAGAAGGATAAGAATGCGAAGTATGCTATCTATTCTCCGACAGATAAGAGGGAACTCAAGGAGCGTCTTGATTTTGAACACCAGATACTTCAGTCGATAAGGAATAACATGGAGAGCTTCCAGCTCCATTATCAGCCCCTGATAGATGCCAAGACCGGCAAGCTTGATGGTGCTGAGGCCCTGCTGCGGTGGGTATCCGATACCGGCGAGATCGTCAATCCGGAACGAGTGGTAGGCGCTCTCGAATCTACCGATCAGATGGAGATAGTAGGTGCGTGGATCCTTGAACAGGCCATTTCCCAGTGTGCATCCTGGATCAATAATGGTGCTCCGTCCACATTCTATGTTCATATCAATGTTACTGCTGATGATATCGTCAAACGTGATTTTGCAAACAAAGTTCTGGATATGCTAAAAAAATACAATCTCCCGGCTTCCAACATCCTCGTTGAGATCACGGAGACGTCCCTCATGAAAAACCTTGCCATGAGTAAGCGTAATCTCATCAAACTGAGAAGTGAATATGTCAGAGTCGCATTAGATGATTTCGGCACGGGTTACTCATCTTTCAATTACCTCAAGGAACTTCCCGTAGACGAGATCAAGATAGATAAGACTTTCGTTGATGATGTTGAGACTGACAGCTTTAACCAGTCATTTATATCAGCTATTACGACACTCGTTCATTCAATGAACAAGAAGGTCGTAGTCGAAGGCGTTGAGAACGAGAATCAGGTCAACATGATCAGGGAGATGGGAGCTGATATATTCCAGGGTTATTACTTCAGCAGACCTCTGACGGTCTTCAACTTCGAGAATAAATATTTCAAGGAAAAGAAGACGTAAAGTGATCATTTCCTTCAAGACATCTTCACCGGAGCAGACAGAGTTATTTGCTTCAAACTTTGCAGGGGTATTGCGCTCCGGCGACATCATCACGCTTGACGGAGATCTTGGAGCGGGTAAGACTTGTTTTACCAGAGGTCTCGTTAAGGGTATCGGTTCGCCGGACCTTGTATCTTCCCCGACCTTTACCATCGTCAACGAATATGAAGGCGGAAGGCTCAAAGTCTTCCATTTCGATACATACAGACTTGGTGACAGTGAGGAGTTCATGGCTTCCGGCCTTGACGAGTATTTTTACGAAGGCGGGGTCGTGGTGATCGAGTGGAGTAAGATAATCGATGATATAATCCCAGAAGGATCGATCAAAATGGTGATCAGAGGGAGCGGAGATGTCAGACAGTTTGAGGCTGATATTCCCGCAGACAGATATGAAGATGTTAAGAAAATCGTGGAGGAACTTAAGCTGTGCTGATCCTTGCCTGTGATACTTCAAATTCAAGCTGCTGTGCCGGTGTTTATAATGATTCAAAGCCATTGTCATTCAGACTGTCGCTTGAGCAGAAGACGCATTCCGAGACTTTCATGCCTCTTGTAACCGAAGTTATGGAAGAGGCCGGAATCGGATACAGTGATCTTGACTGTTTTGCGGTTACGGTAGGCCCGGGTTCATTTACGGGGATAAGGATAGGACTGTCATCTGTGAAAGGAATGGCATTGGCATCAGGCCGCAAGGTCATCCCCGTATCATCAATTCTCGCTTTGGCGGCATCATGTGATATAGCTGATGATTTCGGAAGGCCGACTTATTTTGTCCCGTGTTTTGATGCCAGGAACAACAGGGTTTTTGCGCAGATGGTAACCCGTGATCTTAAGAGATCCCTGATAGAGGAAGATGCATATGACGCATATAAACTGGCATGTGATATTAAGAAAATGGCCGGTGCATCCAAGCCGCGGATCCTTGTTGTCGGCAATGGTGCGGATACTCTTCGGAGCAATTTTGAAGAGGTCGGCATCCTGGCAGAATATGCCCGCGGTGCTGTAATACTTCCCAAGGGTATCGTCAAATGTGCACAGCTCGCCCCCGATATGCGTGACGGCGGTGAGATCACTGCAAGATACTGCGCAGTATCACAGGCAGAGAGATTCAAGAAATGAATTACGATATCCGTTACGGAGTCATGTCAGACCTCGGGTTTATCATGTCGCTGGAGAAGGATTCTCTTGCTTTGCCGTGGCCCGAAGAATCGATCGTACATCTTCTCGAAGAAAATGACACAGGGAATGCTTTTTCTTTTGCGGCAGTGTGTCCGTCTGTCGGCTATGTCGGCGTCACGGGCGTGCTCGATGAAGCGGAGATCGGGAATCTCGTTGTATCTCCGGAGTGCCGGGGGCAGGGTGCCGGATATGCTATTATGAGCTTTGCCTTAAGTGAGCTGGATAAGCGTGGGATAAAAACAATTTATCTTGAGGTTGAATCTGTAAATGATCCCGCTTTATCACTCTACCGCAAACTCGGATTTGCCGAGTACGGACGCAGAGACTCTTATTACGGTGCCGGAAGAGATGCCGTTCTCATGAAGCTTGTTACCGCTTGTTAAATTAAACAAAAACTTTCGTCAGATTTTTGATATTTAAGCAATAAAGTCAAAATTGTTTTGACCTACTTTTGAACGGTTGACTTAATGACTTTTCAAAAATATACTAACTTTGTTTTAACCTGTGTAGGTATGTTTGGAGGAAGTTATGGTCGAGGAGAAAGTAGTTTTTAACTGTGAGAATGCGCTCGCTATGAAGGCGGTTGCCACTCTTATTCAGAAGGCTTCATCATTCAGGAGCACCATTTATTTCATGAGAGGCGGAAGACGCGCCAATTCCAAGAGCCTGCTCGGTGTTATGTCATTGGGGATAGAGAACGGTGCCGAGATAGAGATTACAGCAGAAGGTGATGATGCACAGCAGGCAGTTGACTGCCTCGCTACTTTCCTGAGAAATCCTCAGGTATGACAAATAACATTTTCGACGCCAGATTAGATACTGTGCCGCAGGATCCCGGGGTGTACCTGATGAAGGACTCTTCGGGATGTATTATTTATGTGGGCAAGGCGAAGAAACTGCGTAACAGACTAAAGAGTTATTTTGCATCCGGAACGATATCACATCCCAAAGTCAGAGCCATGGTAAGCCACGTTGCCGACTTCGAATATACTGTTGTCGGATCTGAGAACGAGGCTCTCCTTCTGGAAGCGAATCTTATAAAAAGATACCAGCCGAAATACAATATCCTGCTGAGGGATGACAAAGGATACCCATATATCTGCATTACTTTGAACGAGGAATATCCGAGGGTGTTCAAGTCGTTCAGGGTCGATGAGAAACTCCGCAAAGCAGGGGCTCTTTATTACGGGCCTTACATGAATTACGATCTTCAGGTGACACTGAAAACGATAGATCATCTTTTCCCTCTGAAGCGCTGCAGAAAGGTCTTGCCGCGTGATATCGGCAAGGAGAGGCCATGTCTTAATTACCATATCGGCAAGTGCCTAGGGCCCTGTTCGGGGGATGTTCCTGCAGAAGAGTACAGAAGGATGATATCCCAGATCGTCCTGTTCTTCGAAGGCAATTATGATGGACTTGAGAAGGCCATGCAGGAGAGTATGGAAGATGCTTCCTGCAATCTTGAATTCGAGAAGGCTCAGGTGTTCAGAGACAGGCTTTATGCACTCGCCAACATCAGGAAAAACCAGCATGTATTCATGGAGATAAAGCGCGATGTCGATGCGATAGGGCTATATTCTGATGCCGGAGAGACATGTGTCCGCAAACTGGAAGTCAGAGACGGAAGAGTGGTGGGTTCGTCAACATATTTTGTGCAGGGAACGGCAGATGATCTTGCAGAGATCCTGACGGGATTTGCAACACAGTATTATGAGAATGCTCCCAAGATACCACAGACTATAGTTATCCCTCCGGATGTTCTCGATGAGGATTCTTTGGCTGAACTTGATAATTATCTTACGGAACTTGCAGGACGCAAGGTGAATGTCCGCGTGCCGCAGAGGGGAGAACTTAAGGATCTGTCGGTGATGGCAGCAAACAACGCCCGCGAAATGATGGTCAGAAGGATCCTCCGCGGAGGCGGCGCACAATCAGATCCTGCAGCTCCCTTGAGATATCTGGAGACATTGACGGGAGCGGAAGAGGGATATATCAGCCGCGTTGAATCATTTGATATCTCCAATCTCGGAAATGATGATATCTGTGCAGGAATGGTCGTGTTTAAGGACGGCAAACCGGACAAGCAATCCTATAGATTATTCAAGATGAAGCAGGTCAGTTCGCAGGATGATTTTGCTTCGATGAGAGAGACTCTGACACGCAGATTTGCGCATAACGGCAAGGATGGTTTTGCGATGCCTCAGCTGATACTTGCAGACGGCGGCAAGGGTCAGTTATCTGCAATCGCAGAGGTGGTAAGGAGCATTCCCGGAACGGAGAAGATCATGCTTGCCGGAATGGTGAAGAATGACCGTCACAGGACGGCAGGGATCTTATTTGAGGATGGAAGACAAATATCTCTTGAACGCAAAGATCTGACAGAGGAGGAGATAGCTTTGCTCAGGTTCCTCACGGCAGTGCAGAATGAGGTTCACAGATTTGCCATCTCTTATCAGCGCAAACTTTCCGGAAAGCGCAACATCAGATACCGTCTTGAGAATATCCCTGGAATAGGTCCTGCCAAGAGAAGGAATCTGCTTGCTCATTTTGGTACAATTAAGAAGATCGAAGAGGCATCTCTTGAAGAACTTGCTGAAGTAAAAGGTATTTCACTCCAGGATGCAAAAGCGGTCAGGATCTATTTCGATACGGAGAACTAATGGCTATTTACGGATTGTCCGATCTTCATCTGTCATTGAGCATACCCGACAAGAGTATGGATGTATTCGGTGCAGGCTGGGAGAATTACATTGAGAGAATAAGAGAGAACTGGTGTTCTACGGTTTGCGATGAGGATACGGTAATCGTATCCGGCGATATCTCGTGGGCGACAAAACTGCAGGAGACAAAGAAGGATTTTGAATTTCTGGCTTCTCTTCCCGGAAGAAAGCTTCTTTGCAGAGGCAATCACGATTACTGGTGGACGACGATCGCAAAGATGGAGGAATTCTTCGCATCAAACGGTTTTGACGGCATTGAGATAGTCAGGACCAATGCGGTGAAAGCAGACGGATGCCTCATATCCGGTACGAGAGGATGGATGCTGCCGGGTGACGGTGAGTTCAAGGAACAGGACAGAAAGATATATGACAGGGAGATAGCAAGGCTCAAATTGTGTTTTGCCGAGATGGACAAAGCTGATCCGGACAGAACACTCAAGAGGATAATAATGCTGCATTATCCTCCCATTACCAGATTTTCCCACCCAACGGATTTCACTTCAGTTATTACTGAGGGAGGAGCCGATATATGTGTTTATGGTCATCTTCACGGAAGGGCTCATGAGAAGATCTTTACGGATGTTGAATTTGAAGGCTGCCGCTATTACTGCATTTCAGGGGATTATCTCAAGTTTAAACCCAAATTTTTGTTGTGATTTTCATATTTATATATTATAATAATTGAGCAATAAAGCCTCTTGCGGAATGATATTTTTCTGCAGCAGGCTTTTTGCATATTAAAAAGTGATCATTCACTGTTATACCGGAGGGTTTATGGCGTACAGCATGACGGGCTACGGCCGAGGAGAGAAGATCTTTGATACCAGAAGATATTCGGTTGAGATTAAGTCCGTTAACAGCAGGTATTGTGATATCAATCTGCGCCTCCCCCGTATTTTTAATTTCGCTGATTCCAAGGTAAGGAAGGTCGTATCCGACAGTCTTCTCCGCGGCAAGGTCGACGTATTCATCAATTATGAGGATACCAACAGCGAGGGAACTGAGATTATCATCAACACAGGACTTGCCAGGGCATATTCTGATGCTGTTTCCAAGATCGCTGCAGCAAGCGGCCGTGAAGATGACCTGACGGCTTCAAGACTGTCAACTTACCAGGATGTTATTACAGTAAGACAGACGAAGGTTGATGAGGACAGACTTTATGAGGAACTCATCAGTGCTGTTGAAGAGGCCATAAGGGGAATGAAGGAGATGCGTAAGGCAGAGGGTGACAACCTTGCTTCAGATATCCTGTCCAAAGTGTCTTCCCTGGAGACTTTGCGCAGTGAGATTGCCGAATACTCTCCTGAAGTAGTTGCTGATTACAGACAGCGTTTGAGTGACAGGATCGACGTCCTTCTTACGGATGAGAAGAGAGAGTTCTACGATGAGAGCAGACTTGCAGCTGAAGTTGCCGTATTTGCAGACAAGTGCTGTATCGATGAAGAGATGAAGAGGCTTATCAGTCATTTCGATCAGGCAAGGAAGATCCTTGCGTCAGACGGTTCTATCGGCAAGAAGATGGATTTCCTTATCCAGGAGATCAACCGCGAGATCAATACCACCGGATCGAAGGCTAACGATATCGAGATTACGAACAGGGTGCTCAAGATGAAGAACCTTGTTGAAGAGATGAGAGAACAGGTTCAAAACCTCGTATAAGGAGCGTAAGGAATGAATTTTGTGGATATAGGATTCGGCAATCTGATCGCATCACAGAGAGTACTCTGTGTTGTATCTGCTGATTCTGCTCCTGCAAGGAGGATGATCCAGGATTCCAAGGACCGCGCGATGTGCATTGACTGCTGTGCCGGCAAGAAGTGCAAGGCTGTAATGGTAACAGACAGTGATCATGTAGTCTTAAGTTCTCTTACGGTAGATGAGATCAAGGAGAGGCTCGGCAATGGCTGATGACAAGAAGAAAGGTTTGATCATATGCATATCAGGACCTTCAGGTGCCGGTAAAGGTACAGTCCTCGGAAAGGTTGCGGAGCGTTTCCCGGAGATGGGAAGTTCAATCTCCGTAACGACAAGATCGCCCAGAGGCTCCGAGCAGGACGGAGTCGAATACTATTTCCGTACGAAGGAACAGTTTGAGGCTATGATCGAGTCCGGGGAGATTCTTGAATACGATACATATGTCGGCAATTATTATGGAACTCCGAGAGCGCACATAGAGAACCTCAGTGAATCAGGGACCGACTGTCTTGTGGATCTCACGGTAAAGGGAAGCATAGCGCTGAAGGAGCATTTCGGAGATAATGCACTGACGATATTCCTTATGCCGCCGTCGCTTGAGGTCCTTGAAGAGAGACTGCGGAACAGGGGAACAGAGACTGAGGAGAAGATCCGGCAGAGACTTGACCAGGCAAGGGGAGAGATGAAGAGCAAGGATCTGTTTGACAATATAGTTATCAATGATGACCTTCAGACAGCAGTGGATGAAGTGATCGAACTGATAAACGGCAAAAAAGCCGACATGCAAAGCTGATACATTTGTGTAAATAAAAGAAAAGAGAGAGGTAAGAAGAATGTTAGTAGAACCTTCAATCGAGAAAATCAAGCAACAGGCAAACTGTCCTTTCGAGGCAGCTATCCTCGTAAGCCAGAGAGCAAGACAGCTCACAGAGGGTGCTCAGCCCATGGTATCAGGCGGTGCCGCAAACAACGTATCGCTCGCATGCCGCGAAGTTGCAGATGGCAGAGTAGTTGCAGTTCCCGGTAATGTCAGTCCTGTAGTTCCGATCACAAGAGAGGAGAGGATCAGACGCGAGGAGGAGAAGCGTAAGAGAGAGCAGCAACTCGAAGAAGAGAGAGCTTCCAAGATCGAGACAAATCTGGACAGCCTTATCAGTTCATTGGCATCATCCGAAGAGGAAGATATTGCTGATGAAGGCGAAGAAGACGCTGAGACTGAAGAAGAGTAATCTGACTGGAGGAGTTTTGAATAATGGCTATTGAGAAATCAATGGAAAAGATAGTATCCCTTGCAAAAGTCAGAGGTTTTGTATATCCCGGTTCGGATATCTACGGCGGACTTGCAAATTCCTGGGACTACGGGCCTTTGGGAGTCCAGCTCAAGAATAACGTAAAAGCGGCATGGTGGAAGAAGTTTGTTCAGGAGAGTCCTTATAATGTAGGTCTTGATGCAGCAATCATCATGAATCCCAAGACATGGGTGGCATCAGGTCACGTCGGAGGTTTTTCAGATCCTCTTATCGACTGTAAGCAGTGCAAAGCAAGACACAGAGCTGATAATCTCGTTGAGGACTGGAACAAAGAGAACGGCATCGAGAATGTTCCCGTTGAGGGTATGAGTCCTGAGGATATGGTTCAGTATATCAGGGAGAAGAATATTCCCTGTCCCACATGCGGTGGCCACAACTTTACGGATATCCGTAAGTTCAACCTTATGTTCAAGACATTCATCGGCGTTACTGAAGATGCAACTAGTGAGGTTTACTTAAGACCTGAGACAGCACAGGGTATCTTCGTTAACTTTACTAATGTTCAGCGTTCCGCACGTAAGAAGATCCCGTTCGGAATCTGCCAGATCGGTAAGAGTTTCCGTAATGAGATCACACCCGGCAACTTCATCTTCCGTACAAGAGAGTTCGAACAGATGGAACTCGAGTTCTTCTGCGAACCCGGAACAGACCTTGAGTGGTTCGATTACTGGAAGACATTCTGCCACGACTGGCTCATCAACCTTGGCATTAAGGAAGAGGAACTCCGTACAAGAGATCACGCAAAGGAAGAGTTGGCTTTCTATTCAAGAGCTACTACAGACTTTGAGTTCGCATTCCCGTTTACAGACTGGGGTGAGCTTTGGGGTATCGCAGACCGTACGGATTATGACCTCAAGCAGCACATGGAATTCTCCAAGCAGGATCTCACTTATTTTGATCCGGCTAAGAACGAGAAATATGTTCCTTATGTTATCGAACCTTCCCTCGGTGCAGACCGTGTTACTCTTGCTTTCCTGTGCTCAGCATATGATGAAGAGGAACTTGAGGGCGGTGATGTAAGAACGGTTATGCATTTCCATCCGTTCCTGGCTCCCATCAAGATCGGCGTGCTTCCTCTGTCAGCAAAGCTTACGGATAAGGCTCAGCCTATTTATGAGAAACTGTCAAAGAAGTACATGTGCGAACTCGATGACAGGCAGAGCATCGGTAAGAGATACAGAAGGCAGGATGAGATAGGAACACCTTACTGTGTTGTCTATGATTTCGATTCAGAGACAGACGGATGTGTTACTATTAGAGAGAGGGATTCAATGAAGAATGTCGAGTATGAACCCGGCAACATCAGATTCCCTATTGATGCTCTTGAGCAGTTCTTCGAGGGCAAATTCGATTTTTGATTTCCATAAGGTGGAAGCTGTAAGAAGCAGGCCAAATCTTTTAGAAATAACATAAACAACAATATAAAACGAAAGGCGGACAAAGCAATGGCAACAAAGTATGTTTATCTGTTTACCGAAGGTAACGGACAAATGCGTGAGCTCCTTGGCGGTAAGGGTGCAAACCTTGCAGAGATGACCAATATCGGTCTCCCGGTTCCTCAGGGCTTTACGATCACAACTGAAGCTTGTACGAAGTACTATGAGGACGGCAGAAAGATCAATGATGAGATCTTCGGTCAGATCCTTGAGTATGTAGGTAAGATGGAGGAGATCACAGGAAAGAAATTCGGCGATCTCGAGAATCCTTTGCTCGTATCCGTAAGAAGCGGTGCAAGAGCATCAATGCCTGGTATGATGGATACGATCCTCAACCTTGGTCTTAATGAAGAAGTAGTTAACGTCATTGCAGAGAAATCCGGCAATCCCCGTTGGGCATGGGACTGCTACAGAAGATTCATCCAGATGTACTCCGATGTTGTTATGGAAGTCGGTAAGAAGTACTTCGAGGAGCTCATCGACAAGATGAAGGCTGACAGAGGCGTTAAGCAGGACGTTGAGCTTACAGCAGACGACCTTAAGGAACTCGCTAACCAGTTCAAGGCTGAGTACAAGTCCAAGATCGGTGACGATTTCCCGACAGATCCCAAGGAGCAGCTCATGGGCGCTATCAAGGCCGTATTCCGTTCATGGGATAACCCCCGTGCAAACGTTTACCGCCGTGACAATGATATTCCTTATTCATGGGGCACAGCTGTTAACGTTCAGTCAATGGCATTCGGTAACATGGGTGATGACTGCGGTACAGGTGTTGCTTTCACACGTGACCCTGCTACAGGTAACAAGGGTCTGTTCGGTGAGTTCCTCACAAACGCACAGGGCGAAGACGTTGTTGCAGGCGTTCGTACTCCTATGAAGATAGCTGAGATGGAACAGAAGTTCCCTGAGGCTTTCAAGCAGTTCACAGAAGTTTGCTCAATCCTTGAGAATCACTACCGTGATATGCAGGATATGGAGTTCACAG
>Ga0247611_10010847_pt1 | contig 10632 bp, 18 predicted proteins | sample 177DNAGHGhighgp2_FD_192422 | JGI IMG/M metagenome (GOLD analysis project Ga0247611, IMG submission 192422) | Sheep rumen microbial communities from Palmerston North, Manawatu-Wanganui, New Zealand - 1770 DNA GHGhigh gp2 | ecosystem: Host-associated > Mammals > Digestive system > Stomach > Rumen... | reverse complement strand
CATTGCTATCAAGATGCGAATGTGTCAAGTGACCGATACGTTTACAACCTATTGCAGGGCATTACGTTGAGCGAGGAGGCGCAAGCGGTATTGGATAAGGCTTGTGAACTTGTAAGGAAAACTTTCAAGTACCGAATGATGTTTGATGAGGACAACGAGAATTACCAAATCAATAATTGGGATTGCGGTTGGTACCAGATTAAGGCACTTGCAAAGGAATATGCAAAAGAGGATTTTGAAGAGTTCAAGGTACTTTACAAGAAGTTGGCAGACAAAATGTTGCCTATGGTTTATGAAGTTGGATTTTTAAGAAAATAATAAAATTATGGACAAGGCAAAAGCAAAAGAGTTTATCTTTCTTGATACGATAGACACAATATGTACAAATAAGATATATGTGTCAAAGGATTTGGATAAACTGATGGATATGAATAATGGCAGTCTTATCAGTATCTATGCGGTAGTTGATACTGCAAGTGGAGAACAACTATTTGATATGGATTTTGACTATTTGGGAGAACCTATCATTACGCGTGTATTCATCCATAAAGAGTTTTTTATTAACGCATATACAAGCTTAGAGATTGTAAAAGTATAAATTGATTAAAATTATGAATACAACAGATTTTTGGTTTAGTGTCACCATTCCTATTTGTGGTATTATACTTTTATGTGTTATTATTTATCACATTTGCGTTTGGTACGGAGAAAGCGAAGAAATTCGTGCCATTCTCAAAGCAAGGGGTGAAGACGATAGGGCATTGACGTACCGCGAAAGAATGATACGTAGACAAAAACGGAACAAACTTCGCAAAGAGTATGTAAGCCAATATTGGGTAATAAACGGATGTGAGCCTTTCGATTGTCAAGTAAACAAGTATCTGAACGATTGGGAAGTGAACGCGGAAAATCCATATTCTGAAGATATTAAAATAGATTAAATAGTAAATTATGAAGAAGATTTTAATTAATTTATTGTTGTTGTGTGTGGTATTGGTTTCTGTTTCTTGTCATCAAGAGAAGCCATCGTATAAGATTGAGATTACAGAGAAACTGACAAGCATCGGTTATCAGTATCGGTCTTATTATAAGGATTATGTTTCGGTCACCCACTATCGTTTCAAATATCATTATAAAAGGATTTTTCCAGAAGGTTCTACAAATAACGGAAGATATGAAGAGGGTGATGAAATCAAGGACGTAACTTATACTGCTTACAAGAAGTATAATGTAGGTGATAAATTTATTGCCGATAGTTATATTTGGTTCAGTTTTCCTTATTGATAAAGGAATTTTAACATCTAAAATTTGGCAGATATTTTAAATGGTTGTATCTTTGTATTGTAATTAGAAACAACAATTTAAAAAATGATTAACATAAATAAGTTATGATTAATTTACATTTTCATTGGGCATGGCTTCTTATCATAGCCATTTTAGTTATAGCAAGTATTATAAGTCATCGCGTATCTAATGGCGGTGATTATGTCGGTTTTGGCGGTTTTGTAAGCCTTATTGTATGGATTGTTGCAATTCTTATCTGTGCAGTAATTGGTGGAATTTGGATTTGGTGAAATATTATGGATAACGAAGAACTAAAAGAGTTAATCATTGAGTGGTTTTCGCACATTGAACAAATGGCAACTGATAGAAAGACTGCCAATGGTGATGTTATGGACTATCAAGATTGCCTTGACGAAATCAAAGTGCTTGCTAAAAATTCAAAGGAGTTTGTTGACAAACATTTTGAGATAGACTAAGCGAAAAAAGATATGTATGGCTAAAAATAAATTAACAATTTAAAAACAAATAAAAAATGAACAGACTTATCGCAAAAATCAATTCGTGTGAGGAATTTGAACACGATAATGGCTTTGAAATCGCAAATGCCTATCAAAATTTATGTTTTGCTTTAATGGGTAAGACACCTTTAAAGCCTTCAAGTGATGGTGATGATATGGTCGCTACCGCATTCTGTAATACGGTTAACGGCTTTAATGCCCTGCGTAAACTCAATGAAGAGTTTAAGAAATATACTAACCACGTTGGTTGGCGATACGCGGTTTCAGAATTTCATGGCCCCAATGGTTCATCAACTTTGTTGTTTGAGCGATTTGAGGATATGGTAGATTACTTAAACGATGAGTGCTTTACAAGTGATGAAAATTTCGGTCAGTATGCTTGCTATGACCTTATTAAGCGCAAACACATCAGCGAAAAGGTATTTGCCTATCTCACTACCAACAGAGACAGATATGCGGTTGTTAATTATAAAGCCGATGGAACTGAAACGTATGATGAGGCCGCGACTTTAGAAAAAGCAATACAGATGGGTCGCGAAATGCGTTACGCGCAGGAAGAAGAAGTGCAGATTTATGACCGGGAAAGCGGTGATATGGTGTGGGAGATTTACGAAGAATACGATGGGGAAGTACAAGAAAATAAATAAATTAAGATAAAATGGCAAGAAATGGTTTATCTGTTTTTGAGTTCAATACTATTAGTGACTTTATAAAACAGAATGTAAATGGAGTTAAAGATGAAGATGTGAACTTGTGTCTCCATATTCTGGATGCATTAAAGAGTGGACAAATTAATTATGAAGATGAAATTGACATTCTAAATATCGCGTCTGTTGATGTGGATGATGTTGGTGATATTGAGCCATCAGTACTTAGTGTTGATGTCTGTCCAAAAGAAGTTCTTGACTTTATTTTGTGGAACTTACCTAAAAATTAATTGAATTATGGTTTATGGATATGCAATTTTGAAACGAGAAAAGGAATCTTACGGATTACCTTTTTATCGTTATGAGGATTGGGGTGACTGGTTTAAGATTTCAAAGGTTAGACTCTTTTCTAAAAAGAAAGAAAGGGACAATGCAATGAATATTGAAATTTCAAATAACCATTATTCTATTGGAGAGGATATACTACCTTTTACCACAAAGTCAAAGCAGGGTAAATTGCATTACAAAACAAATGATTTACAATTATGCCAGGAAAAAATTTCAAACATATAAAACAACTAAGTCTAAGTGAACTTGAGCAATTTGAAAAAGGCCATCCAGAGATATGGGGTGATAGCAAATATCTGTTTCATCCTGCTAATGGTATGGTGATACCTTATAGGGGTAATTGTGACCTTTGCCCTTATTGTGAGGGTGAGGAGACTTATAATTGTCAAAATTTAATTTACGAACTATCTTATTAAATTTTAATTTATTATGAAACTTATTGAATACATTAACAACAAGATTAACGAAACTCGTTGGAAATTGCGTGAGCATAAAGAGTATAACAATAAGATTGAGAAGTATAGGCATTTAATCTATGTCAGTTATGGTTGGAAACCTACCAAGAGAGAGGCGCGAAAGCATATAGAATTTACTGGTAAACTTCATTCTCAATTTGAACGTTGCAAAGGACATTACATTATGCCGATTATTCAGCGTTAATATTTTTTAACATATCAAATTTTGCCACCTTGTTGAAAGGTGGTAATTTTGTTAAAAATAACGATACTACAAGTTAAATAATATTATGAAGTATTTGGAGAGGTACATTTGTTCATTGTCTAAAAATGTAGAGATAATACGAAGTAAATCAAGTTATAGTACATATATTATTTTAGATGATGGTTTCAAAATAAGATTAAGTGACCATATACCTAGTCACATTCACGATTCTGTTAAAATGGATATCATATCTATTTTTAATAGGGAGGATTTTTTGTTCTTTATGGGTGAGTCACATATTCCGGTAGTAAAAAATAGAAATGATATTAAAACCCATATCAAAATTACTTACGAAAATTGGATGATGTCAAGGATGCGTCTATCGTCTGACATTAAGCACAATGCCAAAGACAAGTGTTTAAAGGACTGCAAAACACTTGATGATTATATATTGTTGTTTGGTGATAGAACCTTTGACTATGGTTATTTTGCATCAATGTACGGCAATACCCACTATGGTAGAGAAACCCCAAAAGAGGTAAGAAAGTATATGACCACACTTATTAGCGAGGAAAAGATAAGTGCGCCACTACTTTTTTACTTGTGCGTTGAGCATAGCAGACAGCATAACAGACCTTTTAAGACAATTCAAAATGTAGATGATTTATTAGAAAAAAATAATTTATTACCCAATAAAAAAGAATGAAGGAAAAGGATTTAAATGCGTTTGCGGAACAAGTATTACTTACCCTTACAGATAATGGTTTTAATGTTATTGTGAGCAAAAGCAAGAAGTCTAAGAGCATATATCTATCCTGCTTACATATACCCAAGCAGATACGCATTTCCGACCACGGATTCAACTATGATGCGTATAATTTTACACCGAGACATAACGGGAACAAGAAGTTGAATAATGGTTTATTATTCTTTCCAATGTCCCAAAATGGGATAGACCTCTTAATAAAAGAGTTAAAAAGTGACTTTCCTCTTGTTAATGAAGAAAAAAAGTAGTATATTTGTAATATGACAGATAATAACGAAGAAAGGGTTTATAACATACAAGTGACCAAAAGGCAATTAGAGGTGCTTTCACAGACCTGCGATGCCTATATGCGCCTTATATGCGGGCAACCAATGGACTTGCAGAACTTAATGGAAGATGCGTGGGAAAAGCATTGTAAAAAAGCCACTGGAGATAGGTTTGATAAAGAATGGCAAGGTGGATGGTACAATGCCAGAAAAAATGCTGAGAAAATATCAAATGAAATAAGAGATAAGTTCTGGTTCTGTGGGCCCAGTAGTTGGTATGGTCTTGGTTATGATGAAATGGCTGATATCCTGTTTGATATACATCAGGTTCTCAGGCACCAGTTATTCCTTGATAAAACACCAGAAGAAAAGGAAAACTTAAAGTGGACAGTTTCAGCCGATACACCCATTGCGTTTAGTAAAGAACCGTTAGTTAAAGTAACCAGAATTAAAAGCGAAGAATAAAATTATAAGTATATAAGAGAAGATGAGTTTTACTTTTAAAAGATTAACAAACGATGTAAAATATGGTGGTAGAGAAATTGAAATGAGTATCGATACATTAGAAAATTTAAAAAATCTACCGACTATCTGTTCTGATGCTGTTAATGATTGCATTGTTTCTTTAAAAGAATATTTGGTATTATGTAAAGATGAATACCGAAAACGTGTCAATGAGGTTGAACAACTGGTAGGAAAATGTTGGAAAGTGACTGAGATTATGGCCGGGGGTGAAGAATATCCTCTGTGCTATATGTTTGTTTATGAAATAAATGAACTAAATAATATGATGTTTACTTTGGTTTCCCCATCAGATATTCTTTTCACAAAAGAACATACCATGAATTATCACTACTGTGGGAATTTTTCGTTATGTGAAAAGTCATTTGACTTTATGGAACTTGGTGAAAAAATTTGCGGTGTCGCTTTAAGATTTGATGAATGTGATGAAGCAACAATACAATCAAATGCTGAAATTCTGTGTGGCAAGATTTTTAAGCACAGAAAAGAAAAAATGAACGAAAAACCCAAATATATCATAAAAGATGAAACTATTGTACTCGATTGAGTACTAAAGAAATAAATAAAAAGTTATATTATATATGTTAGGTACTATGTCTATGGGTGTTCGTCTGCCCATCATTAAGGAAAATGACGATATAATAAGAATTGTTGCGGACAGAATAGAACGCGCTTCAAACGAATGCAATATTCCAATTGATGACGGTGATATTATTGGTATTACTGAAAGCATTGTGGCAAGGGCAGCAGGACTATATGTTACGGTTGATGAAATTGCCGAAAGCATCAAAAAGAAACTGAACAACCCTAATACAGTATATGTGCTATGGCCAATCTATTCAAGAAACAGATTCAGTCTGATACTTAAAGGAATCGCAAGGGCAGTGCCTTATGTTCACGTGGTATTAAACAGTGGAAAGGATGAAGTCGGAAATAAGCATGTCAATCAATTTACCGGAGTTGACATTATTGAGTTTTACAAGAACCTAATAAAGGAAGAGGGTTCGAAACCGTACATCCATTCACAGGGTTCCGAGAGATTCGTCAAAAACGTATTGTATGATGCCTTTCATGGAAATACAACCAATGTCATTGTTTCCAAAATACATGACCGAAAAGAGATAAAGGAACTATTTGAAAAATACAATATGCGTGATGATAAGATTGGTCAACCAATCAATGTAATTACACTTGATGAGATATGTGATGACCTTAATCCTGATTTCGGCTTGCTTGGTTCTAACAAGGCCACTGATGAAAAATTAAAACTATTTCCAACCGTAAAGATTTCAAAGGAAGTTGCACTTGGTGTTCAAGAAAGAATTATGAAACATACAGGAAAAAAAGTAGAGGTTCTTATCTACGGAGACGGATGTTTCAAAGACCCTGTTGGTGGGATTTGGGAGTTTGCTGACCCTGTTTCAGCACCTTATTACACAGACGGTTTGGAAGGAACACCTAACGAGTTGAAACTTAAGTACATTGCTGATAATGAGTCTGCCGATGAGGATTTCATTATTGAAAGAATTAAACATAAGGATGATAACCTGTCCGGCCAGATGATTTCACAAGGTACAACACCACGTATGTATAGGGACTTAGTTGCAAGCCTTTGTGACCTTACATCAGGTTCAGGTGATAAAGGTACACCTGTCATTTGGATTAAGAATTATTTTAAAAATTATGCTGACTGATTATGGCAAAGTTCAATATCACATTACATGTAAATTTAGAGGTGGATGATAAATACCTCGAACAATGGAATAGAGGACAAGAGAGATTTGCAGAACTCATGGCCAATCCGGGGGGAGCCTATACACCATTTCCAGATGCTATTGCTCAGGACTACTGTGACCAAATAGAAAACATCATCTACGAAAGCGGTGAAACAGGAACTGTCACATATGAAATAAACTAAAATATATACTGTTATGGCAAACTATTATGCGCAGATAACACCGACAATTGAAAGGCGGGCTGAACTTGTAAATATGATTCTTACCAGTCATAGATATGGTGAAATAGTAAAGGAAATAAATAAAACCTTTGGTTTATATGGTGTTGATATTTCGGGCAAACCAAAGGCTAGTGGTGGTATAATACATCTTGGCAAAACCACCATTCCAAATGGGCGGTTTCTTTGGAATCCCAATATCTTCTTTTTTAATGAACTGACCACATCACAATTTGATTATGTGACTGTAGAGAATACAAAGGTTAAACCCTATATGACTTACCGTTTAACAAGGGAAGGTATATCAACCTTTATCAACCGTCCTGATTTGACCGTATTCACTGAATATGGCGAATGGGTAGATAAAGACGATTTCCTTAAAATGTCATTGGAATATGATGACTTTGATACAGAGGAAATGGAGAAGGAATATAAGTTAGAATATCCTGATGAAAACTACATGAAAGAACTTAGAAAACTTGGTTTTAACACAAAAAAGAACTCATCTATATTCTATAGTGATGGACTTATGTTTCTTGCTTGCACTGATTTTTCATAAATTCGTCTCATAGCAGGGATTGTGTGGTCAGAAATGACCGCACTTTCCTTTTTATAACATATTTATAGAAAAAATACTTTATAATGAAAATACGTTTAACAGAAAATAAATTACACAAACTGATTTATGAATGTGTCCAAAGAGTTTTGAATGAAGGAAAACCTGGTATTCAGTCACAGAAATTATATGATATTGTGCAGAAGTATGGTAAAATAAGGGACACCAAATGTATGGATATTCACAATTTAAGGGATGAGGATATTATTACGGTAATGCCTATGGCCGACATACGACAAATTATGAGCGATAGACGATATATGGTTGACCATTGGAGATGGGCTGATAATTATGCCCTTGATGCTTGGGCCAAATCTAATGGTATTGAGAAAATACCTGGTGATAGAATGGAATATTTAGAACTTGGCAATGGTGATTACGCTGTTGTCGTTATTAACCGTAACGAGAATCAGGTTCCTGGCCGTGAAGGTGAAGGATGGGATGCATATCATCAAAAAAGAGAAAAACGTAAAAATGATAAAGTTTGGGATGGGAAAAGGAAGTATAATCCAAAATATAAAAGACCTTGGAGTTATAGCAGAATGTGGAAAAACCCATATAAGAAAACCAATTGGACACGAGACCAAATTGATGACGAAATGCAAGACATCAGAGACTATTATGCAAAGGGTGATGAACGTAGAACCAATTATTAATTAAAACAAGTTAATTTACAACACGATAAAGTGGCTTTTTGGAGTCACTTTATTTGTCTAAAAACTATTTATTTTAAAAGAAAAATTGTGAATAAACAACTTAGAAATATATACAATTTATTGGGCCGAATAGATGAAGGGTATCGTGATTATATCCTTCTCAATGAGTCACAGGAATCTAAATCTATAGCAGCTGCCAAACAATTATTAAAAAGCGAACTAAATATGTCTGAGGTACAAGCAGATAAGTTTGTCAGACAAGATATACGTCAACAATTCCCAGTTTTGCATCACAACAGTAAGGCCGGTAAATTCATTCTTGGTTTAACGAGAATGTTGCTTAATGACAACATTGCCGGTAATGCACAAGCATTACAAAGGTTAAACGCCACAATAGAACTAATATCAAATGAAACACATATCAATGAGTATGATAGGAACCTCAACGGTATGTCAGCACAAGATTTGATTGACAGGTTTTCTGGTGCAAGAAAAGAAAAAAATGACAAAGACCGTGAGGAAGTCAACTCAATGGAATATCAACAAAACAATGATTATACCATTGTTCAGATTGATAACTTTGAACAATCTTCACAATATGGGCAATATACATCTTGGTGTGTGACACATAGTGAAAATATGCTTGACTCATATACATCAGATGGCATTGGCCAATTCTACTTCTGTTTAAAGAACGGGTTTGAAAACGTACCAAGGGAACGTGGTGAGGGTTGTCCGTTGGATGAATATGGACTGTCTATGGTCGCTGTAAGCGTGGATGAAGATGGAAATCTAAACACTTGTACATGCCGTTGGAATCATGACAATGGTGGTAACGACAACATTATGGGCACCAAACAGATTAGTCAACTAATCGGTAAAAATTTCTATGAGGTATTCAAACCAAACAACAAATGGGAAAACGAGATTGAGCGTGTGACGAAAGAACTTGCGACAAATAAAAAACTTGACTATATTTTTGATTTTGTCGATGAACTATCTCAAGGATATTATAGGGTTGGTTTATCAAAAAAATATAATATAGTAAAAGGGAGAAAACTTTTATCACCAATGTGGTTTAAATACATTTACGATAGTTTCGAAGAAGGTTTTATCGTTGTTCAAGATAATGATTTTAATTATAATCTTCTTTCTAAAAATGGTAAACTTCTTTCAGAAACTTGGTTTGACGAATGTAATAATTTCGTTAACGGTTACGCCCTTGTTCTTAAAGAAGGCCTTGGTGTCAATTTTATTAATAAAAAAGGAAATTATCTTTCAGAAACTTGGTTTGATGATGCAACAGATATGGATACGGATTATATGGATTCTAACATTGCTTGGGTAATGAAAGACGAAGGATGCAATTTCATTACAACCAAAGGGACTTTCCTTTTCAATAGGTGGTATGATTACGTTGACAGATTTTATGACAGAGATTATACAACGGTCCGTCAAGATGGAAAATATAATATACTCCTTAAATACGGACAACTCCTTTCAAAAACTTGGTTCGATTCAATTAACATACCGATATATAACAGTAATCTGGCTCATGTTAGGATTGATAATGAATACAACATATTAAATTTAAATGACGGACAATTACTAAGCGCACAATGGTTTGACAACATACAATGTATTTTTACTTTACCAGAACTAAATTTAGTCAGACTTAACGATAAACTGAATGTTATTGACAAAAACGGAAATTTAGTTTATGATAAATGGTATTCTTCATATGAAGATAGGGGTATTGATGATTATACTGCCATTGTAAGTCTAAAGAAAAAATATTGTTTAATAGAAAAACTAACCGGCAAAAGAATGACACGTTGGTTTGATTATCTATTTAAATCAACTAGTGAAGATAAAATGTATGGTGTTTTGAAAGAAAAAGCATTATATGATGTGTATTATGACGGAACAACAAAATTAATAAAAGGTAAAGTATGAGTAAAAATTTAAATAATATATTCCAATTATTGGAAAAACTTGATAACTCTTTCCGTGATTTAAGAATTATCAATGAGGAACTGCTATTTGAAGCAGCTTCTCTTAATGATGTGCATAAGAAATACTATAGCCAAATCCCTGAGGAAGAGTTCAGGCAAATAGTCGCTGCCGACCCAACATCGGGCAATGATAAAATGGGTAAATACTCCAAATGGCTTCTTGCATTATATGCCAATAATGAATTAAAATTAGAGGATTTATATAAGGCAACTGAATACCTGACCACATTCCACAAGTATAAAGGTAAACTAGAACGTAAGGACATTGGACAATACAAATCTTTACCTGATTTATATGATGCCATAAAACCATATGCCGACAATACACAGGCTGCATCACATAAAGAAGAATTACGCAAAATAAAAGAAGGTGCAGAAAA
>Ga0247611_10010846_pt1 | contig 10633 bp, 5 predicted proteins | sample 177DNAGHGhighgp2_FD_192422 | JGI IMG/M metagenome (GOLD analysis project Ga0247611, IMG submission 192422) | Sheep rumen microbial communities from Palmerston North, Manawatu-Wanganui, New Zealand - 1770 DNA GHGhigh gp2 | ecosystem: Host-associated > Mammals > Digestive system > Stomach > Rumen ... | reverse complement strand
TTACAATGAAATTCTATTATAAGAATGGATATGAAGTAAGTGGTGTGGTTGACACTGGACTGGTGTTAAAGTTCAAGAAAGTATCATCGTCATCAGATATCATGAACAATGTTTCACAATATATCGGATGCCAAACAATTCCGCTTGAAGTACAAAACATTCACGAAACTTTCGATGTTCTTCCTGATAAGTCTATTCTGAATGAGAAACATGCACAACTGCATTATGAACTCCTCGCAGGAAATCGTTTCGCTCCATTGGATTATGATTCTGAATTCATCATGAATTCTCATTCAGGTCCACATGACAAACTCTTCCTGAAATGCGATCAGATCAATCGATATGCAATAACAGATATGGGCGGTCAACCAACAACGACGTGGTATTTCAAACCATGCCAGGTTAAGCATCTTGACATTGACAATGGTTATATGTATTCACTCGGCAGTGGATATTTTGAAGGTCAGACGGTATATGCATATACCGATGATGGTTTATGCGTATTCCCAATGATCATAACCGCGATAGATCATTCGGAAGAACATGGCTTTGTTGAAGCCAAAGTTGATGAATTCAATGCACCATGGTTCCGTACATCAGATCTGTCTGTCATTGAGAAGTATCTTGATACGGCAACGCCAATCACGTGCACCGTTGTTGATGATAATATTCGGAACTTCATGGATGAATATTCTGAATATGAAGGTCCATATTATCCGATTCCGCAGGTATCTTCAACAGTTGAAATACCTTCTGAATGGAATGACGTATATACTTTACCAGGAGATCCGATCTATGTTGTCAGTAACTCAGAGTATGTCTATACCAGATTGAACTGGATGTTCAATGATGAGATTCCAAACCGTATAGATGGAACGATCAATCCATTGCATCACTTTGTATACCTTGGTGACATTGCAATTAACGATGTTGCTCGTTCAGCAAATCTCAAGTTACTGTATCACGACTTTGATTCTTACACAACACCTGAAAAGTATCCGGTGCTGAGAGAAGAACCCGATGATCATTATGTTTGGAAACAAGAGCATGAAACGTTTAACAAACAAATCTCGAAAGCAACGAATAACATTGCGACTCTCAAAGAAGAACGTGAACGTGCGTTGGCTGAATATCAAGAAATGTTGCATCCACATGTTTTGAAATATTCAACCGTAATGATCAGACCTGGTACAAAATCCGGTAGTGAACGAATCCCAGAAAAACATTGGCAAGTTGTATGGTATGTTGATGAGATTCTTGATAATCCACTTCGTGTCAAGTTGTCATACACTGATGATCCCGTTCCTGAGATTGGTGATACGGTATTCATTAGACCGGAGGCTGAGATCATTGAAACTCATCCAGAATACGCAACGTATGTATGGACGGTTTATAATGTCGATAAGAATTCAATCAGTATTCGGACACAACAAAACGGTTCTTTGACTGAAATGATTATTGACATATCATTGTTGATTCATGTCGTTGCAGACTCCGATGATCCATCCGGCTATAAAGAAGGATACCAGTATGTCACTTACCAGAATCCGCCGTACATCATAAATGAAGAAGATGTCATAATTGTGCAACGTGATTTCCGTAGAAAAGAACGTGCAGTCAAACTTCATATCGAAGCGATCGACCGTGACATCGAATACTGGGAAGCTTTCATCAAACGAATGACCTTGTATGATACCGAACTTGAGACTCCGACGAAATGGTATAATGTAAACTCGTATGATGCTGCGATGGTATACATTGATAATGGTCGTGCTCGTATGGTTCCTGCTCGAAAAACTGCATTACGTGACATTGTGATCGGAAATGCCCAACTTCGTCTATACGACTGGGAACACAAACGTTGGTTAACACCGAGCGATTACCTATTCACCATTCAGGGCTATGATAACAGACATGACGTTTATGGGGATTATTCATCACCAAGTGTTCATGATATATTGAACATCAGGATGCTTGACCCAACATTGAATTCAAAGAAGATTCTCGTATACATGACATATGATGACAGCACTCCATGGGCTAATATCACACCTGGTTCAATGGATTGCAAAGTAACGTTTAAACCAGTAATGGTATTGAACCCAGTTGATGAAGTCAGTGACATATATCACAGAATTCGAGTCAGAAAGCATTATGACGAATCAGAGACCTACCGTTTGATCAACTTGGAATCACCACCGGATGATTTCCCGCTGGAAGGCGGCATCATGTTGACAAGACCTGATAGATCCGGATTATACAAATACGGTTCTCCAATCAGATTTTGTGATATGAAGGTTTTGACTAACAATAGCGAACTGACTTATGCTGACTTCGATATCTATATGAGAAATCCGATGAATCATGCTGAAGTCCCAATGTATCATACTGACCGCGAATACAATGCATCAATCATTGTTGACATTGATGGATTTGAACCAAATCATCACGTTTTGATGGTATCTGTCAAAAACGATGATGTTTCTGAGTTCAACGGCGTATCATCCAATATCATGTTCGAAGGTATCACTGCATTAAACGAAGATTCTCATGTCATCACCATTACCTCATCAACACTTCCAAACGGTGTAACTGGGACATTCATATGTACTGTGATACCAGATGGAACTTCACCAATGTCTGGTGGATTGATATCCATTGCTGCAACCGAAACACAAACACAATCCCCATTAACAGATATCAAATATAAGATTCGAGATGCTTCTCCATCGAACAGTGGTACGGGCTATTCCGAAAACTATATACGATTGATGTTATTGGATTCAACGTTATCGAAAGAAGTATTCAAAACAGTTAGTGATGATGAAGGTCACGTGATCAGTGTCAGAAATCTGCTTAATGACGGATATACGCCTGGAATGTATCCGCTCGGCCCAGACGGAGAACTCATTTCTATCGATTATGAAGCAACTCCAACATGGTCGGGTGAAAATATTTCAACAGTTGTTGTCGACGGATCTAATGCTCAGGGATTAACACTCAATGTATCAGACCTGTCGATCCAGACAATTGAAGATTATCGAACTACAAACTGGGTGAATCTGTTCCATGACCAAGATCATGTGGCGGTAGCATACAAAATTATCCCCAAACAGATCATCCTCGTTCCAAAGGATCCGACATTCAATGTTTTGAATATTACAGAAATCCGTCTGAAGAATCAGTATATACTAGATTCGGATGGTTCTGATGATATCAAGAGTGATGCGTTGAACGCTCCGTTCACGTACTACTATGATACGAAACATGATGTTCGTTATCCGATTGGAAACGTGCTGAAGAATCGTGCTTCCGAGAGACTTGTCATTGATACACAGACTTCAACAGATGTGTCGACAATTCGTTCGAATCACATTTCTGTATGTCGGTATGCATCACATGTTATTCCACAAGATGGCATCATCGATCTGACCGGATATATTCCAACACCATTGTCTCGTGACAGATATGAATTCTGGGTAAATGGTAAGTATGTTGATGATCCGGATATTATCATTCTTTCACCAACATCATTCCAGCTCAGAAACATGACATCGTTACACAATCTGGAAGTCATCGAACTGGTAGATGACATTTCAGATACGGAGCTGATGCCGAAAGGCCCGGTCTATGTTGATTTGAATGGAAACACATATGGATCATATCATTCAATGCTCATATATAAAGCGAACGTGATTGATCAATCGATCAGATATCAATTCAATCAATCAACAAAGACGAATCTGGATGATTATCTTGCATCTGATGTCAGGGCATCTGGTAACAGAGATTATGAACCTGACATCTTGTCGTATGTTCAAATTGATAATGAGGAATCGAACAACTATGAAGAGCTGTATCATATTCCGACAATCAATGGACAAACGATATTCCATGCAACCACACAAACACTCGGTTTGATTGAAATGACAAATAAACATGTAATTGACGAAATGGATCGTGTATGGAAGAAAGAAATCCTGAATGGTGTGATTCCGATCACACATAATGGGAAACTGAAGACACAATCTAAAGCGACACAATTCTTACATGTGATTCGTCGTGATGATCATTTTGAGATCTATACATCCGGAACATTTGATCATCCATTTACGTTGTATCTATCTACAACGAAGACTGGAAAGATTCATAATGCGACAACCACAATTCGTATTATGCCGATGCTCCGTGCAGGAACTCACGTGATTCTTTCAACCGAGTTTGAAAATCTTTGGGTAATCTCAACAGTTCCAAACACAACACCAGTTCAAATAAAATAATAGAAAGGGAGGGTGGGGCTTTCGCCCCACCCCTTTTCTATAATGATGAAGAAATTCGGACTCTGCTCTGTAGAGTCCTGGCATAGATAGTTTATGCTTATTCTAGGGTAAAAAAAAATAGGAGGCCCGGGGTGGTGAACAGGAAGAAACACCACCCCGGATTGATGAAAACAAACCCAATACTGAGCGAAGCGCCGGAGACTCAGTACGGGTGAAGATAATGTCTAAGTTCCCAGGTAGAAGTTGGGGTCCTACCTGGGTTATGCCCTTGTCCAAGGAGTAAGTCCAAGAGCGAACGTGTCTGTGATGTTTGTTGAAGACGTGGTGACTGGCCACCCGATCCTACACAGACACGTGGATCGGCTTATAAATTAGGGTTGTTCTGTCGAATGAGATTTAAGATATTCTGCTCGATTGCAGCAGCTTCTTTGCTCTCTTCCAATGAAGTCGAAAGCACGAACTTTTCAGGTTCTTTTGTGGTTCCGCTAAGCAATGCCGGGAAGTCCCGCATACTCTGACCGAGGACCTGATTCAGTCCATTATTATTCGCAGCCTGGAATGCTGCGATCACATCATTAACCGGATTCCGTTTGATGCCCTTGACGATGTCATAGTAGGCTTCTGCAGCACCCGGTTGATCCCAGTTGATCGTGAAGTTCTGCGGTTGTTTATCACCACCAAACCATGATGCGCTCGGCGGCATGACATATCGATTGTACATTGTAGAAGATGCTTTGAGCATGAGAGAGATCGGAGTGTTCCAGCCAGCATTATGCATTTTAACATAATTATCATATTCAGCACGAGATATGACATCAGTCGGCATCGAGACACCTTCTGTGCTTCTCTTACGCTTCTTCTTCGGCTTTGCCTCATCCTCATCAATCAGCTGTACATCACCCGTTACGATACCAGCAAGAATTTTCGGATCAGTGATTTGTTTGTCGAATCCAACGAACAATGTCGGAATGTCACCAAACTTATATTTGATATCACCTCGCCGAAATGCTTCGAGTGCCTCTTTATAAGACATCCACGGATAATGATGTTTCAGAGAATACTCAATTGCATCACGAATGATGTTCATTGCGTTTCGATAATCTTCTTGGTGATAATATACTTTACCAAGAGACTCGAGACGCTTCTTAATCATAGCCTCTTCTGCGTTTGCAGCAAGTGTTTCTTCCGAAATGTTATACGAAGCATTTGGATCATTTCGGACATACATGACCGAACATCCCTCATGAATCTCTGCGAGTTCTTCATCTGATAACTCGAGCTCAAGGACATTTCGAGATCGAGCTTTTCGCCGCTCCTCCTCGATTTTAGTCATGACGGATTTATGCTTTTCGATTTCGTCCTGATAGTCGTCATCCCATTCACCGTCGTCATCGACCATATGCTGCAGCTCTTTTCTTCGAAGATTAACCTCAGCTTCAAGGTCCGGTGTCATCATCGGAAGAATACCTTTGTCAATCTTTTCGATCAGATCGTCCAGCTGCTGAACGGAATAATTGTACTTGATTTGATCGGCCATTGCGATCATTCCTCCTTATGCTGTTAGCGCTTATGCTGTTAGCGCATCCATAAATTCCCGAACACGGAGTATGTTGTATTCCCACGGGATCGTTAAGGTGCATGTATTATATTCGTATACATACGATGCTCCGTGTATACGCCATGCAATATTACCATCCTCCGTCTTATATTTCTCATACGACCCATCCGTATGGAACGGCGGAAGTGATGCCTTTGTCTCAGGCAGGTTCGCCGGCGATGGAACGATTTTGTCAAACAAATAACCCGAGATGTCTTTTGGGAATGATACCTTCTTCAGTCCATAATCGTCGATCAATTCTTGCAACTCTTCAGATCTGAAGAATGCGTAAGTCGTTTCAACAGATCTACCTTCAGAGATGCAGATTGTTCCATTGATACCTGAGCCGGTGTCAAGGAATATCTTTGAATCGGTGTAGTATCCATGAACATATTTGCGGATCTGCACAGCATTCACCTTATGAACGAGACGATCTGCGGGTTTCGATCTGTCAACGTTCATAATGTTTACGATAAACTTGATGGCATCTTTTTCAACTGTCACCATCTCGTTGAGCGCAATGGACTCACGAAAAATTGATACACGCCAACCTTTGGCATTCATAGATGTCACATCAGACACCTTCTTCTGATTGATTCTGATCCGAATCATAATGTTTACCTTCCTTTCCGAATACGAGCTTTGATATTGATTCTCCGTATTCACCAAAATGATATATGTATTCAAAGAAGAAAAATATATGGAAACCGCATTGTAACTGCCGGGATATAACAGTCCGACATGTTTACAAAATTATCATCAAGAAAGTGTGGTGAGAAAAATGCCGCAATTGATTTATGACGAAAATTCATTGGTCAATGGTCAGATGTATAAATATGATAAATGGCTTCATTCTAGAATCAACAAGTACACAGGTTCTGGACGGACGCTTGTCACATACTTTTCGATCAATGATCAGAACACAACAGATTCACTTGGATTGAACGATGCATATCAGATTCTCGGAATCGATTCTCCTTTACGATGGGATGAAATCGAAGACTTTCCTCTGTTAGGTATGTCACCGTTAAGTCCTGAAAATGGTACAACCCCATCAACAACCGTTCGCAATTATAATCTATCCGGAGATGCGTTCATAATCCCCGGTACAATCATGCCAAAAGAAAATGACTTCTTTATTGTGAATCATCTGAAGATGACACATCTGATTCGTGTTACGGAAGTAACACAAGATGGTCTCAACACAGACGGTTCCTATCGGATTTCATATTCTCTGTTTACAACACAACCGAGTGAAATCGAGCAACTTCATCGTCAGGTTGTTGGTCATTACAAAACCGATCTTCAAACTGTTGGTGGTGAGGATCTTACACCGGTTATCGGTAAAGAAGATTATGAACTTCGCAGTAGATTGATTCGTATGGTTGATGATATGGTAGAGAATTACATCTCAAACTATTACGATCATACACATAACTGTTTTGTCTTGCATCTGAATGGCATGGCTCTATTTGATATGTGTGGAAACACATTCATGGCAAAACATGGAATCATGATCCGTGATAATGCACATGGTAACATCGTGCTGAATGAGAACAAGATGAATTCCAATGTGGCTGATTACTATTACCAGAGATCCGTTTATAAATGGATTGAACGAGATGCACCGATCCGATATCTCGACCGATTCAAATATAAACTCGTGTCATCATTGGAATTCCAGAATTCGTCATTCTATAATTATGGCGATGAAGTTCAGGTAATGATGCCTGGTGATAGTTGGTGTCAAGCACCGGATTGTGAATTCTATTTCCCAGAAGAAGTATATCAAATTCTGGAAGCAGAAAACGATGTCAGACATTGTCAAACATGTGACTGTCCGTGCTGTAAGTTCCGAGACACATGCATCCGACACTTCAAACTCAGACGATATGATTACGTGTCAATGATCCACGATTTCATTCATGGAAAGATTCGTTCAATTCATGATTTGTCATTGTACACCGGTGATCAATTATTTGATAATTCGATGTCGAAGGAAGTTTTCTTATGGACACCGATTATCATCTATATTATCAAACAAACACTCAAAATCAAATAAGGAGGGTATCCCATGAATGAAATGACAATTGGTTGCGGATGTGGTGGACGCGTTCCTGTTCCGCGAACCTATCCATTTATGATGAATGGAAATTATGCATGTGACTGCTGTCATCAGATGTATCAACCAAATCCAGACAACTCAAAGATCCCATCTGCTGGCATGATTAATGGCAGCTTGTTCACGATCGTGGACAATGATCCGCTATTGATCCAACGTGACATGTTCGAGTACGGCACAAAGATCAGCGTTTCTGAAAATGTTCGTACACAGGTTACACGTCGTAGCGATATGTCGTGCGTCAATCTGATCGGAACATTCGATCTCACAGAAGGAAATATCATCACCAACGATTCGTTGTATGCTTTCCTCTGCAACAAGATCGGTTCTCAGTTTGAGACCAATGATCATGTTCTTTCCATTCTGAAGAGCGGATTCCAGGTAAAGGTTCTCTTCACAGTATTGGATGAACAGGGTGGTGTCGTGTACAGCAATTCGGTCATGTCCAGTAAAACAGTTGGGAAGTTCCATTATACTGATATCATGGATTACTTTGTCGAGTCTATATCAAATGTGATGGTAACCAATATTCCTGCAATGGATTATGCGGGTCTATATGTACTGCGTCTGGATCGCATCGAGGTATATGGAAAAAAGATCATCACAAAGAACCATGTTACATCCGGTCTGAATCCATTCTACGCATTTGCTGAAAATGACACCAAGATCAATCAGCAGGTTGATACAATCAATGCAACCCAGGAAGATGAAACCATTCTGGTCGCTGCTTCGAACCTGAACTGGTCTACCACTTTCCAAGCAAATATCACAACTCGCCTGAAGTTGTCATTCAATGTGTATACTTCTAATGCAATCATTGCTGGCAATGTTTACGATGTATGGTCAGCTCTGTATGAGCCAATGGAAAGCATTATCGAAACAATGCGAAATGCTATTGAGTCTATGTCGGAAACGATTACCGCATTGAATCAACGCATTGATGAACAAGATGCTACAATTGCATCGCTCCAGCAGAAAGTCGATGATATGTACTATACTTCGGAAGAGTATAAGAAAAATACATTCTATCACAAGGGCGCATTCACATGGATCACACCTGGTGAAGTGTATCAAACGACTGCAGAATATACTACCACAGATGACGAATCGATTACACTGGAAGATGCGTTGGCTGCTGATCTTGCTGCCGGAAAGCTTGTGAGAATCACTCCGATTACGCAGACATCTGAAGATACCGGAACCGATGATGGCACATAATTAGATAAGAAAGGATGGTTACCATGGCATTTAAACCGAGACTTACACGGCCTGAAAAGGGTAACAAATACTATATCCGCAGAGATAGTGGTGGATACAGTACTGCGATCTTGGGTAGTCCAACAGATCCGGATTGCAATGTACTTCACAATTGTGTCGGATATGCTTGTGGACGTTTCCATGAAATCGCCGGTGATACAAAATTCTCACTGATTGATCCAATCAACGCAGAGAATATGTATGCAAACGGCATTCAGCATGGATTGAAAACTTCACAGAATCCACAGCTTGGTGCCATCATTGTGTGGCAAGCAGGCCCCACACTCAGCTACAAAGACGGAGCCGGACATGTCGCCATTGTTGAGCAGATCAATGATGACGGCTCTATCGTGACATCCGAATCTGGATACGGTTGTCCAAATGCATTCTGGACGACTGTCAGAAAGAAGGGTGGTGACGGAAACTGGGGAGCAGGTTCAGGTTTTATGTTCCTCGGATTTGTCTTACAACCGAATGGTCCAGGACCCGAACCTTTCAAGCCATATACAAAGCGGCTTCCGTTTGGCACTAAAATCTTCCGTATTGATGATAACAAAGTTGAACAGGTCAGCATGATTTCTGTCGAGAGCATCTACACGATCGTGCAAGAAACCGTGATCGGTTCGCTGAAATACGGAAAATTGAAGTCTGGTGTTGGCTGGGTACTCTTGACCGAGGATGTCAAAGAGCTGAAGCGCGGTGACCACGGCGATGATGTGAAGTGGCTCCAGCAGCAACTGATCGCAAAGGGATATCTCACGAAGGGTGAAGATGACGGTGACTTCGGTAAGAAGACTATGTCTGCAGTCCTCGGATTCCAATGGGATCAGAAACTGAAACTGACAGCAACATGCAATCTCGAGACTCGTGAAGCGTTGATGAAATGATAATAGTAGTGGGTGGGGCATATGCCCCACCCATTTACTGAAAACGCTTCATTAAATCCTAAGAAAGGAGAGATTGACATGGATGATTCGAATATTCATATTGTAAAACGAACAGACCAATGGAAAGAACGTGCGGTTCAAAGTTACATTGTTCCACGTGGTGTTCTGTGTGTCGAATTAACTCCGGATGGAAATACTCGAATCAAAATTGGTGAAGGCAATAAGTATTATTCTCAACTTCCTTACATCGGCGCAAATATCGATATTTCGAAATACTTTACAAAAGAAGAAGTAAAGAAACTTGTCGAAGATACTTCGGAAGCAACCGTAATTGCTTATATGGACAAACAACCGTATGTTCGTGTGTTAGGTCCGATTCTTCCATCTGCATCAGCACTACCAAAGACTGGTAACAAAGACGGCGATATTCGCTTTGTTAAAATGGCGAAGGTGTCTCCAGATGGAAAAGCATATATTGAATATATTTGGT
>Ga0247611_10010845_pt1 | contig 10635 bp, 11 predicted proteins | sample 177DNAGHGhighgp2_FD_192422 | JGI IMG/M metagenome (GOLD analysis project Ga0247611, IMG submission 192422) | Sheep rumen microbial communities from Palmerston North, Manawatu-Wanganui, New Zealand - 1770 DNA GHGhigh gp2 | ecosystem: Host-associated > Mammals > Digestive system > Stomach > Rumen... | reverse complement strand
AGTAGTCCGGGACCTTCGTTAAGTCCACATTCTTCTTTTGCTTCTTCCTTCTCTTCTGCAGTCATTAGCTCATAATGCGGAATCATGAGTTTAGCAAGGGTTTCAGCCATCGACTCTATTTCTGAAGGAGTGTTTTTCTTCATGTTTTCACAAGCTTTTTCATGAAGTTCTTCTACGGACACTCCGTATTTTTCAAGCATCTCTTTTGTTACTAAGATGCTCTTTCTGCCTTCATCAGGATCGTATTCTTCATCCAGTTCCACATGATATGTTACAGCCAAATCTCCGTCATAGTCTATATGAGGAATCTTGGGAAGCCTTTCCTTATTAAATTCCCTGTTTACCAGTCTGGGGAAAATTCTATCCTTTACTGACTCGTAATCCAGTATCTTATCAAACAGTTTATTAGAATCCCACTTACTACTTTCTTCATATGCATTAATGTACATATAGGCTATTCCGTCTAAGATCTCATCGATGGATATTCCTTCTTCAGAATATCTTCTGTAGAAGTCCTCAAGGTAAACAGTTGGAGCAATTGTATCTCCGGGAATTGTAATGGTAAGACCTGATAACTTAGTATCATTATTTTTCATTACCTCTCTTACTGATACCTCTGCGTCAGCAAATTTCTCACTCATAAAATCTTTGATATTGTCGATTGTGTACTGCTTAAATTCATTAAAGTTCATATTTTCCATATTTATTTCCTCCTCTTATTATTTAGAACTATTTATAATTTGAACAAACTTCCAAAAAAAAGTTGTAAAAGAAAAAACATCGGTATTAACCGATGCTCTTTTCTTTTATTGGAAGGGTTTTTATATAGCAAGTTTTATAGTCTACAGGCTTTGGAGCAGTTGAATATAGTCCTCCGTTTATGTAGTTTTCATATACATTTAATCCGAAAGTTACTATGTACACTCTGGGTTTTGCTTTAATGATAGTATTGTTTACTCTTTCAGCTTTGGCTTTATTCATTATATCCGGTACGCTTTCTATTGCTCCGTTATAATTTGTAATGTTAATAGTATCGACATATCCGTATATAACTCCTTTTTTCTTTAGAATTATGTCGTATTCGCCTTCTAATTCTGTCTCCCAGCCAGCCTTTTCACATTCCTTAGCTATAAATTTTATGTAGTCTTCGTCCTTCATATGTTTGCTCCTTTTTTATTTAGATTCATAAATATTATGTATGAATAAAGAAATAAATATCTCAGAATCAGGGAACTGAGTTCTTTTATAGTAATATCATATAAAAAAGGACTATTTATTATAAATCGTTTATAATAGATAGAGGACGGAGGCTTTCATGTCTATGAAATCTTATAAAGTGTTTGTTTATAAAGGGATAGTTTGGATGTTTACAGACGGTGAGGGATATTTTTACGATATGGTTCCTGCAGCTGATTATCTTTGCATATCCAAAGAAGATATGGATTTATGTAATAATATTGTAGATACTTATTTTGATGAATGTATGAATGAAATCAAACAGAATAAGATAAACAAGTCCTGTCTTCGTGAAATGAAAGTCTTTAGAATGCATCCTTTATTAATGAGACTTACTAATTCAGAAGTTATTGTTTTCCTTGATAATAATGTAATTTCCAATCTTAACTGTAAAAGGTTGAGTTTTAGGATTTATGAATCCGGAGATTTAATTAAGAATCACTCCGTTTCCCAGAATGAAAAGAATTATATGCAATCCATTAAGGATAATGTGGAACCTTTTCTTCTTTCCAGAGCCAATATGACATCCTGGTTTGAAAAATACGGAATCTATACCATGAATGAGAACGCTCATGTTAATTTACAGCATCGAATCCGTCGTGATCTAAACGACTTTTATTCTAATGGAATAATATTTTTAGAGCAGTTTCTTAATCTCGATGACCATTTTTTGCAGGATGTTATTAAGAAATCATCCTGGATTAATGTAAGGGACCGTCTTAAAGAAGAATATCCTTATCTTTAGAGTGATAACTTCTCTTTTTATTGTCTTTTTGGTATACTTCAATATGTTTGGAGGAATTGTTTATGGAACAGTTTGATAACAAAATTATTAGTTTTTATGATAGAATTAATGCCTTGTATCCCGATTTGATTATCATTTGTAACAATCTATTTGGGAATGATATCGTTAAATTTAAGAAATATTTGTCTATTCATTGCGAAATCACATCTGATGAGATTTCAGTTCCTGATGATTCAGATCCTGCATATGAAGATGATGCTTTATTGACAAAGATTGTTATTTCCGAATTATATAAGCATTTATCTAATAAGTCTTATTCCGACTATCAAAATTCTCTTCGTAAAGCCATTATTAAGAAAAAGAATAACTTGAAACTAAAAGTCAACAAAGATGATTTTAAGAAATCAAAATATTATAATGATTACTCAAAAAAAGTCTGTTTATCTTGGCTTGAGGATAACGATAAGTTAATTTTGTCTGATTTTGCTTTTTTTGATGATTTGTCCTATACCATCAAATATCCAATTACAATAACTACATTGGATTTTGTTCTCTGTAATATAGTCAATTCAAAAGATACGTATGATTTACCTAATACCGGAGTATTGTCCGTCTTTAATAGGAATATAAAACCTTCCTGCTCTGTAAATAATAAAGGTTTACTCGATTTTTATGTTGATTTCCAGGTTGATGAAGGCGTTTATAAAAGAGTATTTTGGGCCAGAGATCTTCCGCCTAAAGCTAAGATAAATTCTGATGATTCTGATAAAAATGAAATAGTTGCTTATAGCGAAGATTATTCTGATTATTTTAAGTTGATTATTCCGGATGACGAAGCACAGCTTATTGGTATGCATATTTATAACATGATCAATTATGACTGGTGTAATAAAGGTTATATCGAATACTATATTGATGATATTATTTTTAAAATGAAATCGGATCTCTCAAAATCAAAGTTATCTGAAGCAGAAAGGGCCGAAAAGAAAAGACTAAAATCTAAAATAATTGATACTTTAAACGATATGCCGGATTTTCGTATAACTGACTTTACTATTGATGAATCTACAGGAAAAATCAATATAAAAGATACGCTTAAAGGAAATCTTATATTTGGCGAGTCTGTTTTTCTCGATTATAAGAAAGAAAAAATCCATACTGCTCTTTCTTATAATGCCATCGAATCTTGGAAAGGTAGAAAAAATACATCCGTATTAAAAGACGATTTTGAAAAAATAGACAATTCTTCAGCAAAGCAGATTCTTTTCTTTTTACAAGAGTATAGGATAAAATCTCGTAATAATAATTATTCCTGCTCTATTCCTTTATCTGCTTTTAAGGAAAAGTTTTTATCTTTATCCTCTGATAGAGCATACCTTTCTCGTCTTATTGAAGCTCTTGATGAGTTGAAACTAAGAGAAATTCTTATTTCAAATTATAAAAAAATAGATAAATCTATTAATTTTGAATTTATTCCTCTTAGTAACTATGAATTAGCTCAGTATAATCTAAAATAATAAAATTAGCGCTAAACGTGACGAAACTCGTCCTGAGACTAATATTTTTTAAAAATTTTTCTATACAAAATTTCTTCTATATTTTGTATGATTTGTATAGAAAATTTAAAAAAATAACAAAATGTCATAAAATGACTTGTTTAGTCATCGATTTTTCTCTTTAAAAAATTAGCGCAAAACGTGACGTTTTCATGCATCAATAAATTATATTTAAAAAAATTAGCGCAAAATGTGACGTTTTTGAACCAATAAAATTTCAAATTTTCTTATTTTTCGGAATTTTTAGCGTTTAGAAAATAAAAAATTAGCACAAAACGTGACGTTTTTGAACCAAATTGGTCTGTTTACGGTAAAATTAGCGCAAAACGTGACGTTTTCGAACCGATTTTGCCCTCCATTTTTAATTTTAGCGCATGATTTTTGAAAAATTAGCGCAAAACGTGACGTTTTTGCGCACAATTTGATTTTTTCTTATTTCTTTTATACAATCCCAATTAAGTTGAATAAAGAAAAAGAAGAAGTAGTTGCAGCTACTTCTCCTGAGTTAACGTATCGGATAAATTAAGTTGGCACTCGATTTATCTTTATTAAGTTTAACCTATTTTTCTTTAAAATTCAACCCGTTTACATAATTTTTTAGGTAAAAGAGGGGAAAATAGTGTTAAAATTCAATCTTTCGGGGCATTACCTATACCAAAAGTTCGGTAAAAGCGCTGTTTTTGATCCAAAGCTTAGTCTCGCAGAACGAGGACTATTGGCTTATCTTGAACTTCAAAAAACAAATCCCAAAATTAAAATCACAATGTCTTATCTTTACAGTCTTGCTGACAAGAAGACGCAGATTAAACATTTAATCGATTATGGATATATTACCGAGCATAACATTGCTGCTGATAATAAGAATCATTTCGGATGGTTTTATGAAATATCTTCTTTTGATATAAGGCAAAATGCTGGAAAAGTTGTTAATCATCGCTCTAACGGAGAAGTCAGTTCCTATCATCTGACCAAAGATTCTATTATTACTGCTCTTCCATCAGATAAGGCTTTCAATATTCCTAAATGTCTTTTGCTTGATAAGACTCTTTCCTGGGAGGCTAAAGGATTATTTATTCTTTTAATGTCTATTAAGAGAAACAATAACTACACAAAAGAAGATATTAGAAAAGAATTGGGTATTGCAAGATCTCAATTTAATGATGCATGGAAGATGCTCTCTGATACCGGCTTTCTTACTATGGTTAAAAAGGCTAATTCCAATAAAGGCTTTGATTATGATTTTATTCTTAATAAAGAGCCTGAATCAGTTAAGGCAATTATTACTGATAAATTTTTGAATGTTGTTGATAACTCCATTATTTTTTGCCCTTCACGAGATGTTGAAAATGTGATGGACTGTAAAATAAGCGACAATATAAGAAATATTATTAATAAAACTAATAATTATAAGAGTATATTATATAAATCTTCTAAAACAGGGATTTTCGAAGATGAACTAAAACCAATCTTAAATCAGATTAAGGATTTTTATGGTAAGCCAGATAACACAGAGCTTATAGATACTCTTAATAATAAACTTTTAAGCCTTTACAAGAATAAGAGAATTGACTTATTTTCATTGGTTTCCAGTTACAGAAAAGTTCTTTCTAAGTATGAAATGTCTTCTTACTGCAACATTTTATGTATGAGTGCTTATGTAAATTCAATTATTAGAAATGATTTTCAGTTTAGTCCGGTTAATAAATTCTTTAACCAGGATCAAGCAGGTATAGATGATTTGTTTAATAAATCTTTGGATAAATTTCTTCCAAAGAAATCGTCTAATTCTTTTGTATCTTTTGAATATAATAAACGCGCTCCGGAATTTAACTATGAGCTTGATGACAGTGGTTTGAATACTGAAGATTTGGTTGATTTAACTTGTATTCTTAACGGAACTGCGAATTATAAGTGGTATCCGGATCTTATTGATAAACTTGAAATAAAAAACCCTAATATTAGGCAAATTATGGCTGATTTTGAGTATAGAAGGCAGGAACTTATTAGAAAACGCGATGATGATATAAAGAACTATCTTGCCTGATTATAATTTTTCTAATATTTGATTTCATTCGTTTGATTTTTTTATATTGAATATAACAAGTTGTATTTAGATACAATTTATAAACGGAGGAAACAATTATGAATGTAATTAAACAGTTCTTTTATGGAATAGGCGGAATTATTTCTACTTTAGCAAAGTATCCTGTATCTTTGGGTATATGCCTTGTAGGTCTTGTTCTTTCAATTTTAGCCGACATTAACGGAATTATAGTTGATAAGAAGCTGTTTTGGATGCAGTTTATAGGATTAATTATTCTTACATTTATGTTTGTAATATTAATCATCTGTAAGGCTGAACAGAGTTCCAAGTATTTAACCAGAGCTATCGGTACTTCTGTTGCTTGGTTTATTTCCGCAGTTGTCTTTCTTGAGTTTAAAGAATCAGGATTTAGTTTTATTTACAAATTATTTACCTGCTGGGAATATATATTCCTTGGATGTGTCCTTCCTGACTTCTTTGCATTATTTGACAAAAAGGAAGATGGGCCTAAAAAAGAAGAAAATTCATAACAAAAAAGTGCGCTCCTTCGGGAACGCACTTTTCTTTTGATTAAGCAGCATCTTTAATATTTTTATTTCCTGTAAAAAACATATTTTATTTGAATTTAGAAAAAACAGGAGGAATTATAAATGAACTATTTCGATACAGTAGGATTTCAGAGGGATTTTGCTTCTTTTATGAAGACATTTAACAAGGCAGCCACAGCTTTAGAGCAGATTGGCTCCAGACTTAACGGACTTTACAGACTCGAAGCAGAGGTTGAGGATCTTAATAAAAAGTTATCAGGATCCGAAATTGAGGATAAAGGCGATAAACCTGTTTATATAGTCTTAAAGAATGGTCAGTTTGATTTTACTTTAGATAATTTAGAGGATTGTAAGTCCCAGGTTGATCTCTTGATTGATGTTATGCCAGTAGTAGAAGGCATGGACGGAGAATTAAAAGAAGTTTCTTATGAAGTCAGAGAATTCCCTAGAAAAAATGGCCTTTGTCGTTTAGAACTTAATGATTCAAAGGTTGTTTACAAAAAGGAATTCCGTTCCACTAAATAGGCGTAATAAAAAAGAATAGGGCTTAATGCTCTATTCTTTTTCTTTTGCTATGCAGCTTTCTTAATTGATAGTTTTTCTTCGATTTCATCGATGATATCTGATGCGGTCTTTCTTATGGTATCAAGGGATTTTTTGAGTTCTGTAACCTCTTTGCCGGTTGACCAGGAAGCAAGATATGAAAATGAATAATCGGAAGTATCAATTCCAAAGTGTGCGCAAACTACGTATGCAACGGATTCTGCCTCGGTTTCCTGCTGATTTTTGCTCTTAATTTCACCATCATCCTTTTGGGAATGAAGTCTTTCGTGAGCAAATTCGTGGATTAAGGTCTTTAAGGTTTGAACTTCGCTCATTCCTTTCTTTACGGCTATTCTCTTATTTTCCAAATCAAAAAAGCCCTTAGCGCCGGTATCTATTTCAATAAATGAAACAGGAACGGGAATAATGTCTTTTACAGCCTCCATGATTGTCAAATAATCTTCCACGTCACCCTTTAACTCTTCTGCGCCTTCAAGTTGAGGCAATGGCTCGCCTTCAGTCTGACTTACATCAAATGTTGAGACTGCTTTAAAAGCATTAATTGTAACAGAAATCTTCTCTTTTTCGGGCGTTCCGTCTTTTTTAAGGATTATTTTTCCGAATTCATCTTTTTTATCCCTCTCTCTTTCCACTTTAAAGGGAGCAGGAGCCAGGATTCTAATTCCTTTTTCACCTTTTTTAACGGATCTTCCTATTGCTTTCCATCCAGTAAATGACTGGACCATTGTTGCATTAGGACATTGAAGCATTATTAGTATCTGGTTGTTAAGGCTATATTTTGGAAGTTTGGCGCAAAAATCAAGGTAATCTTTGAAGTTTTTGCCATTAAAGACATCTTTTACACCGTTTTCAAGTTTAACACTGATTTCGTCAAGTTCAGCTTTTCTCGCAGCTTTAGCAGCTTCGGAATCATAGTTTTTCTTATCAAAGCTCATATTGTTTCTCCTATTCTTAATTTATTTAAAATAAAAATGATTAAAAGGTTAAAAAAAGAGGATTGCTGCAGGGTTAATTATTTTTTTCTGGTAAATCATATTTTTAATAAATTATTTGATTAGTGGAGGAATTAAATATGAGCAAATCAATTTTTGGTGCTAAAAGAGGAATAGATAAGATAGTTAATGCATTAAGTAAGTTAATGGTTGCTGAAGAAAGATTAGGATTCCCGCTTCCCGGACTTGATAAGATTGTTAATTCAATCTTTAATCTTTCTGAAAAACTTGAAAAGGATCCTAATTGTACTCTTTATGACGGAACTTCCATGTTTGTTGTTTACAAAGACGGAGAGCCTATTTATATTTGTGAGACTTTAGAAAGAGCAGAGTACGAGAAAGATAACGAATATTATGAGTGGGCTGATTCCGAAGAAGTAAGTGAAGCTATGGCAGAACTTGATGAAGAAGAGCCTGAAGAAGAATATGATGAATCCGGATGGAAGCAAGAATGGGAATACGATGAGGAAAATGAGGATGATGGCTGTTATGTTCCTTTTTTTGAAATCAGGGAATTTAATATGTCAGAAGGTTCTGTTTTTCTTAATCGTAATTACGGAAAGGTAGTCTATTCTGATAACACTGATGATTCTGAAGATTGTGCTTAAAATAAAAAGAACTGGGTTTTAACTCAGTTCTTTTTTTATCATGCTGCCAATGTCCAGTGTCCTCTCTCAGAGGAAGTGAACATTTGGTTTAATTGTAAGGTTTGCCTTACTTTTTCCTTCCAATGAGGGTTTTCTTTACATTTTTCATGCCCGTCGATTTCTGCATAGATTGCTTCGAGATTAGCATTTCCTCCGAGTTTGCTCAATACTGCCTTAACTAAATCTCTCCAGGTTGCACATTTAGAGTCCCTGATATCAAGTTTTTCTAATTTAGTGTGATAATAATCAAGCATATATGGAGAAACCTTTTTTAAGATCATGATGTATTCATGAACTATAGGAATAAAGTTCTTATTAGCATAAGTTCTTGAGTCTGATACGCAGTTATGTTGCATTTTTATGACGATATTTTCAAGTGTTCCCGGTTGACACAATTCGCGAATCATTGAATAACATCTTCCGTTTCGCTTGATATCTCCTACTAAGCAACACATTCTGGCTCCTGTTTCCATCGCAGAATAGAATTTCATCATACAATAATTCATTGCGTTAACAAATTGTTCCCAAGGCATTTGTCCTAAATCGTAGGGCTTTGGATCATATCCGAATTGATTTATAAATGCTTTATCATCCCATTCTTTTCCGGCATAGGGAATTCCTATTACTGATGAATAAGGAGGGTGCCAAAACCATGTATCTGATCCACACGCTTCTTCGGGAATATCATCGATTAATGCATTAAATCCTGTCGAAAGATCGTAACAATGAGAAATAATCCCCATTTCATTTGCTACGTCGCGTACCGTAAAACTGCCGGCCATTGGATCTGTTACTTCTTTTGAATGAAATTGTTCAAACAATGCTTTTGGAACGAAGCCAGAGCAGTTTCCTCGGTAGTTTTTGCTTCCGAAATGTCCTCTTTCAGGGAATGAAATTACACTGTTCATATTGTTTTTTCTCCTTCTTATAAGTTTTATTTGTATTTAATTTGTTTTAATTCAAATAAAAAAACAGCCCTGAATATATCAGAGCTGTTGTCTTGATTACTTATAAGATGCTTTATTATCCGCACATTCCCATCCGGTTATTTTTAGCCCAGTTGTCCAAAAGATTCAAGATTGTTTCCTTCTTATCCTCATCTGATGAGCTTGGGGTAAAATAAGAATCAATCAGGTCTTTTTCAATCTTTATATAATTTGAACTCTTCTTTTCTTCTGTAAGAATTTTAAGAACCAGTTCCTTTGTAAGTTTGCCTTCTTGTGAGAGCTTTTTAATTGATTTTGCTTTCTTTTCGGCAACCTTAACTTTGTATCCGTTCATAATTTCCTCAATCCAGAGTTGTTCATTAGGTTTTGTGTAACTTAATTCATCTCCGGCTTTAATGGTAATCTTTCTAGTATCTATGTATCCTAAAAGGTTCTTTGAAAGACTAGCCAGATTAATATATCGCTGAACTGTCTTAACAGAGTCTCCAAAGATTTCTGCTATTTCTTCAAGAGTATTACCGCCTTTGACTCCCTGATGCTTTCTTGCAGTAAATTTCATTGAATAGGCGTATGCTCTCTCGCTGGGGCGCAATTCTTCTCTTTGAATATTGGAATCAACCATTATGACTGTTGCTTCGTCATCGTTTACATCGTTAACAACGACAGGCATTGTCTCTAATCCTGCTCTCTCACAAGCCCTTTTTCTTCTATGACCGGATATTATTTCATATCCGCCTTCTTTTCTTTTACGGACTATTCCGGGAATAATTACGCCTTGGGATTTTATACTTGTGACCAGATTATCCATCTTTTCGTCATCTTCAACGATGAAAGGATGATTTGGAAAATTATATAATTCGTTTAACGGGACATTAATTACATTTTCATTCATCTCGTACCTCCTATTGAATTAATTCGTCATCTAAGCTATTTGCATTTCTTCGCTAATTTAGAGAATTTCACCTCCTTTTTTGCTTCTTCTAATATATCATTGGTAATTAGATTCTTATCTTCCATAAATACCTCCATAAAGGCTTTTTCTAAAATAAAAATGTATTATTGGAGAAAAAATAGTGGGAACTGAGTTCCCATCTTTTTATTTAGGGAAAATCATTTTATTTTCAAATAAAATAAAACAGGAGGCTAAATATGAGTATTAAAGATGAAAAAGAAGAAGTTTGGATCGTGGGTGTAGGCGGTTCGGATCAGGATGGAGTCAGTACATATAGAGTAATCGGTACTAAAACAATGATTAAATATCACCTTCTTAGTCTTGTTAATGAAGATAGAGAAGAACAGACCGGCTCAAATCCTGATTATTGGGAATACGGCACAGAATCTGTTGATGATATCGAG
>Ga0247611_10010844_pt1 | contig 10636 bp, 10 predicted proteins | sample 177DNAGHGhighgp2_FD_192422 | JGI IMG/M metagenome (GOLD analysis project Ga0247611, IMG submission 192422) | Sheep rumen microbial communities from Palmerston North, Manawatu-Wanganui, New Zealand - 1770 DNA GHGhigh gp2 | ecosystem: Host-associated > Mammals > Digestive system > Stomach > Rumen... | reverse complement strand
CGCCGATGATGGCGAAATCGTCCACCTCCACCTCGCCGGCCAATTGCGTACAATTAGACATGATGATATTATCATGCAGAATGCAGTCATGCGCAATGTGGCAGTAAGCCATGATGAGATTGTTGTTGCCGACAATGGTTTTCCCTTTACTGGCGGTACCGCGGTGCACGGTAACGAACTCACGGAGCACACAGTTATCGCCGATGACAGCCCAAGTCTCTTCGCCGCGGAATTTGAGATCCTGCGGGATGGCTCCGATCACAGCGGAAGGGAAGACATGACAGTTATTGCCGAGTCGGGTAAATCGGCAGATAGTGGCATTGGACTCGATGACACAATTATCCCCGATAATCACATCGCGGTCGATGGTCACGAATGGGCCTATTTCTACGTTGGCACCTATCTTGGTGTCAGGATGAATACTTGCAAGTTTACTTATCATTTATTCTGAGAGTATTTGGTTTCTTAATCGACGGACGCATTGTGTATTGAATGTGTGTCCGGGTTTATATGCCACGACGCGTCCTTGGAGCCGCAGTCCAAGCAACGAAAGGTCTCCGATGACATCCAGCAGTTTATGCCGTGCCGGTTCATCGGGATAATTCAGCGGAGAGAGGTAACCCAGTTTCGTGGCATCCAGCCGCGGTTGGCCCATCTTGTCGCAGAAATAATCCATACCGGACTGCGATAACTCCGTTTCGTATATGACGAGCGCATTCTTGAGGTCCCCGCCTTTGATCAGTCCAACGCGTAACAACGGTTCAATCTCGCGTACGAAGCAGAACGTACGGGCTGCAGCAATATCGCTGGGATAATCCGCCAGATTTTTTAACGTGGCATGTTGTTCACGAAGGAGATTCGATTGGAAAGCGATCGTGACATCCACTTCGTAATGGTCACACGGTTCAATACGCATGAGGTGACCGTGCTCGGAGATGTACTCGATAGATTCCTTTACTATATAAACCTGCCGCTCGGCATCCTGTTCCTCAATCCCTACGCGTTGAATCTCATTTACGAACATCTTTGCGCTACCGTCCAGAATCGGCATTTCCGGGGCATCTACATCGATAATACAATTGTCCACCCCAAGTGCGTATAGCGCACTAAGTGCATGTTCAACGGTACTCACTTTCCATTTTCCGCGTTCCAAAACCGTACCCCGTTCTGTTCCCGAAACATAGTCGGCCAGGGCCTGATGACAGGGTTGTCCGGGTAGGTCGATGCGTCTCAGACAAACCCCTGTGTTGACGGGGGCGGGGTTAAAGGTGGCGGTGATGTGCAGACCCGTATGCAGGCCTACAGAACTAAGTGTAAAGCTGTCTTTTATTGTATGTTGTTTCATTTCTGTCCTGATTGTTTGAATCGTACCGCAGCGCGGCGCCATATCGAAGCGTCGATAGCGGGAGAGCCTATGTACTGACCCGGTTTGCGAATGTTTCCGGCTACGCCGCTCTGCGCACCGAAGATGCAGTTATCTGCAATCTCGATATGTCCGGCAACGCCTACCTGACCGGTAAGGATACAATGTTTGCCTATTTTGCTGCTGCCGGCGATGCCTACTTGTGCGCAGAGGAATGTGGATTCGCCCACCTCTACATTATGCGCAATCTGCACGAGGTTATCTATCTTGACATTCTTCCGAATGATGGTCGAACCCATCATGGCGCGATCGATTGTCGTATTGGCACCAATCTCCACGTCATCCTCAATGATCACGTTGCCTATCTGCGGGATTTTCTGGTTCACTCCCTGCGCGTCAGGTTCAAAGCCAAAGCCGTCCGATCCGATGACCACGCCGGCATGCAGGATACAATGGGCTCCCACACGACTATAAGCATACACCTTGACGCCCGCGTAAAGAATCGTGTTGTCGCCTATCACAACATTGTCGCCGATATAGACGTTGGGGTATAACTGCACTCCCTTCCCCAACTGTACGTTCTTGCCGATATACGCGAAGGCACCGACATATGCATCTTCGGGCACAACAACTCCCTCAGCGATGAAGCATGGTTGCTCAATACCTTGTTTGGCCGGAGTCATGGCCTTGGAGACAATAGACAATAACTGTCCCATCGCCCCACGGGCGTTATCCACGAGAATCACGGCACCGCCGGCTTTACCTTCTTCTTCTGGAAATGTTATCTTACCTTCCACTAAACTGCGTGAGATAAGTACCACTCCCGCTTTCGTTGTGGTTAAATACGGCAGGTATTTCTCTTCGGTAATGAACGCCAGATGATGCGGCTGTGCGCTCTCGATCGGCGCTACGTCACTAACCTGCGCATTCGAGTTGCCGTATAATGCTCCGCCTAATAAGGCGGCTATTTGTTGTGCACTAAAACTCATATTCGGTATTTAAATAAGTATCGTTTGATGGGTTTACGGGTAAGGGCTTCGAGATCAAGAATCTCGCTGGCTTTGGCGATATCACGCACCGTGCCGTCGGAATAAAGGATATCAATCGAGTCCGCTTTCTCCGAATACGTGTTACTGGTCGATACATGTTCGCTCCATAGATATGATGCCTCTTGCTCAGATACGCCCGCAGCCGCGGCAAATTCCTTGTTGAGGGCATTTCGTTGCTCGTCCGTGAGCGGCGCGTTAATCAGTTCTCCGCGGAACAAACGACGGTTGATAAAACTCTCGCTGAGCACACTGAGCACTTTGTCCTCACCGGAGATCCATGCTTTGATGGCAGAGAGCACATCGTTGTCGTCCAGCAGGGCATATTGGTCGAGTGCTTCGCTTGTAGGGGAGAACATATCTGCCGTCACAGGTTGGTATAAGAAATACCTCAACGCCGGCGAACAGAAAAGTGCTTTACCTCCACGCGCCAACTCTTTGGCACGACTCAGAATCTTGATCAGATGTTGTTCGGCAGCGACGGATGTCTTATGCAGATAGACCTGCCAATACATCAGACGACGGGCTACAAGGAATTTCTCTACGGAGTAGATACCTTTCACTTGAACCACTAATTTGTCGTCGCGCACATCGAGCATCTTGAGCAGTCGTTCACTGGCTACACGGCCTTCCTGAACGCCTGTGAAGAATGAATCGCGACACAAATAATCCATGCGGTCCACATCCAGTTGACTGGAGATGAGTTGGTGCAGGAAATGCTTCGGATACTCATTCTTAAAGATGGAAATCGCCATATCTAACCGGCCCTTAAGGTCCAGATTAATACGCTCCATCATGAGTAGCGAAATGTCCTCATGCGTCACGCCTTCCACGATCGTGTGCTCGAGCACATGGGAGAAAGGACCGTGACCGATATCGTGCAGCAAGATCGCGATCATCGCAGCCGTCTCTTCGTTTTCTGATATTTCAACGCCTTTGAGACGAAGTGACAGAATGGCTTCCTGCATCAGGTGCATCGCGCCTATCGAATGACCGAAACGACTATGCATCGCCCCCGGATAGACGAGGTACGACAGACCGAGTTGACGAATACGGTTCAAGCGCTGCACGTACGGATGTTGCAGCACATCGTATATCAAGTCGTTCGGTATGGACAGGAATCCGAAGACGGGGTCGTTGATTATTTTGCGTTTATTGGGCATAATTTATTTTTTTACTTCATAGGTGGTATAATTACCGTTTCCTTCGGTGATAGTCATTTTCAATAACTGTCCCGATTTCTTATCATAAATAAGTTCGAGTGCAGCGATGTCTCGCGGCGCCACGTTCTCTGCTTTCATCGTACAGACATACGTGTTTCCCGCTGTTTTGTAATCGGCTTTCGCGTTATTGAGCGCAGCCGCTTTCTCCACGTCTCCGCCCAAGCAGGCAAGTAACGTAGCACGATAGATCGCCATTTTTTGTTTGGGATCTTTGACATTCAGTTTCTGTAGCTTACCCCCTTTGAAGACCTCGAACTTGTCTTTCTCAATGAGCGTATATTCGCCCGCAGGCTGACTGTAGTCCATACGCAAGTTATCGGGGGCCTGAAAAAGCATCGTGCCTTCACATACGGTGGTCTTATTCATCTTGGGCATCACCCGTGTCTCCGTGAACGCAAACTCCCGCGTCTCGTTGGGCTGGTGAAGCGACAGGATGGTCGTGGCTATAAGCAAAATCAGTTTGATCATTTTTTTCTATTTTTGATTTTTGTGTATAAGCGGTATAAATTGGGCTCTAACGTATAAGAGAGCATAATTGTGGTGATCATTCCTACGAGCGATGCAAAGCTGATGCTTTGTACGGCCGGATGTTGCGCAAAGCCGACAATAAACATACAGATCACGAGAATGACCGCTGAAAGGGTGATGGCTGTCTTGTTATACATCATGGTCGGGTTCTTGTCATCGCCCTTGAGTAGTCCTTCGAGAATGAAGATCGAGTAATCTACGCCTATGCCGAAGACGAAGGACGAGACGATGATGTTGACGAGGTTAAAGGGCTGATGGAAGAGCGCCATCGCGCCGAGCACTGTGTACCAGGAAAGCACCATAGGGCATAGCGCAATCAACGTGAGCCATATGTTGCGGTAACTGATGAGTAGCAACAGGAGTACAAAGGCCGAACTAATCCACATAATCAGATTAAAATCATCGTGCAACAGTTCTACCAAGTCGGTGCAGTAATAATATGGGTCCATAAGCATGCATCCTTCTTGCGCCGTCAATTCTTCTTTGACCGTCTCTGCTTTCTCCGGTGCACAATGAACCGTGAAATAAACCAATACCTGTCCTTCCGCCTCTTCGTATAAATTATCCAGAATGGGTGCCGGCAACAAACCGGACTCGGTCAGCAGTTCAGGTTGCTCCGGATGCCCCATCATCTGTCGGAATGGCAGGAACATCGAAGGATCAATGCCGGTCTCGTTGCAAGCCTTGATCACATTACGCCATACCTCGGCTTGTTTCTCGGGCGTGAAATAACTCTCCCATGCCGCAATGCGCGCTTCCTGCGTAGAGAGCGAAGGCATCAACAGGTGGGTCTTCGTACCGCTCACTTCTTCGATGCGCGGTAAGGCTTCGAGCGCTTCATCTACGGTCGGAGCGATAGAGGCGAAATATAACTCCGTCTGTCCGTCGTTCATCCATTGGATCCAGGATTTCTCTGCCCGCGCGCAGTCGTCGGATACATAACCGATGTTAAGCAGGTTGCTGTCGAACTCGTATTTGCCGGAGAAAGCGATGCAAATCGCCACCCACAAAATAGTCAGCGCCACAATATATTTGTTGCGGTCGATGGGATAAGCGTTGATGCGCTCTAACAACCGGAATGCTTTCTCGTTCGGCGTGTACTTCTTCGGCAGGAAAGACGGCATGAAAACCAAACTGAAGATGGTGGTTCCCAAGATGGCTAACAGCGCGAAAAGACCGAAGTCGCTCAGCAGACGAGACTGCGTGAAAAGGAGTCCCGCAAAGGCACCGATTGTGGTCAGCGAACCGAGCAATACCGGCTTCGTCTGCTCTTTCATCGTCTGCTTGACGTCTCCCGTATAGATATAATGAATCAGCACATGTAGTACATAACTGAACGCCACACCAAGCACGATAGCCCCCACGCCCATACTCATGATCGACACACCACCTTGGTAGAGGTAAAGCCCTGCCAAAGCCAACAATGTGCCGAACGTCATAGCGGCTACAGTGAGGATGAGGTACATCGGGCGTTTGAGGCAGAAAGTGAGCAGAATAAGGATGATGAGCATCGCAATCGAAACGGTGATGTATATATCGCCGCTCATCCGTTCGCTGTTGCCGCCGGCAAGAATAATCGTACCGTGATACAGAATGTCCACCCCGGGGTACTGCTCGCGTATTTCGTCACGTATTTGGTTCATTGTGCGGACCAGACGTTTCGCCTCACGTGAGTTGTCCGTGCCGAAAGAAGGCGTGATGAACCCGATGCACGTATGTCCGTCTCGACCGTAGATATGGTTGTTCTGGAAGCGCGTCGCCAGGTCGTCCTCGCCGCCCATAGGCAACATCTGACCGATCGTACCTAACGCGATGCCGCAAGGATCGTAAGAAATGGCGTCGTACAGGTTCTGCCCCAAATCGGTATCCAGGAAGTCTTGATAGAACAAGAGTTGCTTCGTAATATGTTCTGCCGAACAAAGCGAGTCAAACTGAGCCGGTGTGAAATCGATGTACGCCGGAGTATGACTCATCGCGTAGTCAGCGGCATCGATGATGAGCATCGGATCGATGTCTGAAAGCGTATAGAGGATCGAATGGCGTTCTTCGGTGGCCTCCACGGTTTTCGCCATGAACGCATCCAACGCCTCCGCTAACTCTTCCGGCGAAGGAATGGCTTCTGACTCTTGACTCTCCTCCATCGGCACCGCTTGCACGAAGATCTTGTCTTTCAACTTGAGGTTGAGGAAGGTCACACGAAACGCCTCATCTCCCGTTTGCGGGAGAAGTTGGAAGATGTTCTCTTCGAATACGCAGTGTGCGCCGAGCCATGCTAACAGCGCCACGCAGAGCACTAATATCGTATTACGTATATAAGCCGCCATTGATACCGATACATTCACCGGTGATGTAACTTGCGTCTTGCGATGCGAGGAAGGCTACTACTGCTGCCACCTCGTCTGGCTCGGCAAAACGGTTTAGCGGGATCTGTTTCTTCAATTCTACCTCATCCAAACCTTCCACCATGTCGGTCTTCACAAAACCCGGAGCGACCGCGTTGACGGTGATATTTTTCCTGCCGAGTTCCTGTGCGAGTGCTTTCGTGGCGGCGATCAGTCCGCCTTTGGCGGCCGAGTAGTTACATTGTCCGGGCAGACCTTTCTCTCCGGAGAGTGAGGCCATGTTGATGATGCGACCGTACTTATGCCGGATCATGGGTTGCAATAACGGACGGGTCACATTGTAGAAAGAGAAGAGATTAGTTGTCACCACGTTCTCAAAATCCTCCGACTCCATCCAGATAAGGAGGTTATCCCGACGGATACCGGCGTTGTTGACCAGCACCTCGATGTAATCCTCCGGGTGCGCGGCTTGCCATTTCTCCAACGCGGCCGTCGTCGCTTCACGATCAGCCACATCGAACTTAAGCAGCTCGCCGTCGCTTCCGGCTTCGCGAACCAGCGCCAAGGTCTCTTCCGCCGCCGCGTCATTTGACTGATAGTTGATAAGGATGTTGTATCCTTGTTTGGCGAGACGCAGGGCCACGGCTCTACCGATACCTCTACTTCCGCCGGTTACTAATGCAAATTTCATATCTAACAGTTTAACGATTTAACAATTTAACTCTTTAACGATGGTCTCCATTCCTATGAGCTGCGCAGCCGTGATGACGGATGTCATGGAGACACCCAAAACACCGTGCAAGTTCAGATTCTGTCCGGTCAGCAGCACGTTCTCGATGGGGGTCTTAGGCGCCAATACGGTGGTGATGGGTGACCGCCAGTCTTTGCGAATCCCATACGCTGAACCCTCATGTGTACTCGTGTAGCGTCGATAGGTGAGCGGAGTCGATGTGTAGACTTGGTCTATCGCTCCTCGCAGTGCCGGCAAACGACTTTCTGCCAGACGGATACATTCTTCCGCCTTCTGCGCCTTGAATGCTTTATAGGCCTCATCGCGTTGCTCGGACCATTGTGCTACTTGGCGCCATGCTACAGGCGTTAGCAGGTCCAAGGACGGCTGATCCGGATAGAAACTAACCATCAAACTATTTACGATTTGACTATTTACCATTTGGTCATTTGCCCACAAGTCCATGCCTTCGCGGTGAATGTAGATGTTACGGTTCAAGTAAGGCTGTGCATCTTCTTTGAGACGTATATTGGCAGTGAACATGCCGAAGGTCTCTTCCAGCGACTCAATCCGCCGGCGATAGATGCGTCTCAGGCTCGGACTGTCCGCCAGCAACCGCATCACTTCTTTGGGGTGGATGTCGCAAATGATCGTGTCCGCCTCGATGAACTCTTCATTGTTCACCTGAACGCCTATGCCCCGTCCGTCTTTCTCCTCGATGCGTGTAATGCCCGCGCGCGTACGAACAAGCCCTCCCATGCGCGTGATGTCCGCCGCCAGATGGTCCGCTATCTGCTGACCGCCGCCACGGAGACGCCAGGCACTCTGAATGAACGAGTTGTTGATCTGCGCGAACACGTATAACGGCAGGCTGTCTTTGGCTAATTCCAACTTGAGACTCGAACCCGACAGCACTTGGCGAAGCAAGGGGTCATGGATCGTCTCGCAAAGGAACTCATAGGCCGAACGGGCAAATAACGAATCGCTATAGAAATCCGCCGCGTCGCGGGGCAGGAAAGAATCCAGGATATGATCCCCTACCTGCTTCAGGAATGCCGCATACTGCTGCAGACCCTCTCGTTCATGCGGGAAAACCTCCGCCAAGGTCTCTACGAATCGTTCGTGACCCACCGCCAACTTAAACGACCGGTCGCCGATGACCACTTCATCGAAACAGTCTTCGTCTAAAGCCTGCCAGGGCAAGTCCAGTAAGTTGAAATAGCGAAACAGCGGATACAACGACTCGCCTTCGCGCAGACCGCCTACGTAATGAAAACCGGTATCGAAAACCACATCGCCCCGACGGAAAGACTGCAAGCAGCCGCCGATGACAGCGTCCTGTTCAAGGACCGTGACGTCCATGCCGTTCTTAGCCAGTATATACGCACATTGCAGTCCGCCCAGCCCGGCACCTATAATCACCACGCGTTTACTCACTGTCTCGTATCACTTCCGCTTTCAGCGTCAAATAATCGTTTTCTCCCTTACCGATCCGTGCGGTAAGCACCCATCGTTCGGGTTCTTTCTCCTTGAGATCGATGTCCAGTTCCAGTTCGGCATGCGAGAGCGGAGTGATCAGGGTGGTGAGACGGCAGCGGTTGATCTTCGTAGCCCGCAAAGGGAAACCGATGACCATCTCTGCGCAGGACAGCAACATCGCGATGTTGCATACGCCGGGCGAAACGGGTTCGTCGGGAAAATGACCCTTATAGACCTCGCAGGCGGGATTTAGACGCACCGCAAAGCGACCCATCAAACCCTCTATCGTCTTATTCTCTATCGAAAAATAATCGTTCATTCTTTCAGAAAAATCTTCTTATTTCACATTCGTTCAAACGATTATTTTTCCTTTAGAAAAATCTTCATCTGACAATCTGCGATTTTTTCACCATTCACGCAGGTCTCTGCGGCGATGAGGCGGATACCGCCTGCTTCCGCTACCAACCGGATTGTGGTCCTCAGTTCGTCGCCCACCCGGGGCAGCACCAACAGGTTACAGTCTTTGATCTCGCCGATGTAACCCAACCGTGGTTCTTCGCCGCGAACGAACGTACCGTAACCCGCAAAAGCGGCGGCTGACTGCGCGATATGCTCGATCAGGCCGGATTCACGGAAACGACCGTTGCGCACGAAGATATTATCCTCCTGAACGATCAGGCCGGTCTCTGCACTTGTCTCGTCTGCAGACCATACAACGTCCACCATCACAATCGGCGGACGTTGCGGTATCAACTGATAAATCTCTTTACCTCTCACCTCTCACCTCTAACCTGTAACCCGTAACCCGTAACCTCTCACGCGCGCTCTGCCAGATAATCGTACAAAGCCTCGAAGGTCTTGATCTGACCCAGGTCTGCGGTCGGGATTTTAACGCCGAACTCGCTCTCGATGAGCGCCACCATATCCACCAGACTCAGACTGTCTAATTGCAGCGTCTGTTTGATCGGGGCATCCGGGGTGATAATCGATTCTTCTACTTCAAACTCTTCTGCCAAACATGAATTTACTTTGGCAATTAATTCTTTTTTGTCCATGATTCTATATAATTTTTAAAGATTTCTTACAACTAATGTGGCGTTTGTACCGCCGAAACCGAAACTGTTGCTCATGAAGGTATCGAAATGTTTCTCGATGCGCTTGTTCGGGATCAGCAGTTTCTCGCTGTCCTCGTCGGGGTTCTCGAAATTGATGTTCGCGGCAATGAAGTCGTTCTTCATCATCAGCATCGAATAGATGATCTCGCTGGCACCCGCCATCCACATCTCGTGGCCTGTCTGCGATTTGGTGGACGTCACTTCGATACGACTGTCACCAATCACATTGTATATCGCCTTCGCTTCGTTGGCGTCACCTACATGCGTGGAGGTGGCGTGGGCGTTGATGTAACCGATCTCGTCGATGCGGACACCGGCACGTTTGATGGCCATGCGCAGCGACTTGCTCGGACCCTCTACGTTCGGAGACGATATATGTTCGCCGTTGGCGGAGAAGCCGTAGCCCAATACTTCGGCGATGATGGGAGCACCGCGTTTGATGGCATGTTCATACTCCTCGATGATCACCGTAGCCGCACCGCCGCCCGGCACAAGGCCGTCACGGTCACGGTCAAACGGACGGGATGCTTTCTCCGGCGCATCTTCGCGGATAGAGAAGGCGGATATGCCGTCGAACGAACCGATCGAGAACGGGTTCACTTCCTGTGCACCGCCGCAAACAACCATGTCCTGCAGACCGTTCTGAATGAGCAAAGCGCCCAAACCGATGGCATGCGCACCGCTGGCGCAGGCACCGCTGATAGTCAGGTTGATGCCGCGGAGATGGAAGATCGTACCGAGGTTCATCGTCACCGTCGAGTTCATCGACTGGAAGATGGCACCCGAACCGCAAAGCATCGTATCGTGCTT
>Ga0247611_10010843_pt1 | contig 10636 bp, 8 predicted proteins | sample 177DNAGHGhighgp2_FD_192422 | JGI IMG/M metagenome (GOLD analysis project Ga0247611, IMG submission 192422) | Sheep rumen microbial communities from Palmerston North, Manawatu-Wanganui, New Zealand - 1770 DNA GHGhigh gp2 | ecosystem: Host-associated > Mammals > Digestive system > Stomach > Rumen ... | reverse complement strand
TTGCTGGTAGACTCAAAGAAAGTGACGGGTGTGAAGACCATCTGGGGCGCAGAGTTTAGGGCTCCATGTGTGGTACTTACCGCTGGCACATTCCTGAACGGACTCATGCACATAGGCCGACGTATGGTGAAAGGCGGGCGCATAGCCGAGCCAGCTGCCGAACGGCTAACGGAAAGCATTACTCAACACGGCATCAAGTCAGAAAGAATGAAAACGGGAACTCCCGTGCGCATAGACAAGCGGTCTGTACACTTCGAGGAAATGACAAGACAAGACGGCGAAAACGACTACCATCAATTCTCATACATGGGCAGGCCTCGCCCCCTACCCCAACTACCTTGCTGGGAATGTTACACCAACCCCATTGTTCATGAGACTCTGCGCTCAGGATTGGCCGACTCTCCTCTTTACAACGGACAGATCCAGTCAATAGGACCACGCTATTGCCCATCGATAGAAACAAAACTAGTAACCTTTCCAGAACGCGAACAGCATCTGTTGTTTCTTGAGCCCGAAGGAACAGACACCAACGAGATGTATTTGAACGGCTTTTCGTCATCATTACCGATGGACGTACAAATATCTGCTCTGAAGCAAATTCCTGCATTGAGGGATTTGAAAGTGTACCGTCCTGGATATGCTATCGAATACGATTATTTTGACCCGACACAGCTATATCACACGTTGGAATCTAAAATAATCAGCGGATTATTCCTGGCCGGACAAGTAAACGGCACGACGGGTTACGAAGAGGCTGCCGGACAGGGGACCCTGGCTGGAATCAACGCAGCGTTAAAAGCTGGCTCATTAGGCTGCTGCGAAATGGTCGCAAACTCGACGTTCGAACTAAAAAGGGACGAGGCTTATATTGGTGTGCTGGTTGATGATTTGGTGACAAAAGGTGTCGATGAACCCTACAGAATGTTCACATCAAGAGCAGAATACAGGATACTGCTCAGACAAGATGATGCCGATGCGCGGTTGACAGAACGGGGTTACGAGTTTGGTATCGTGAAAAAAGACCGTTATGATTGGTGGATAGAAAAGAAAAAACATATCGAAGATATTATTTGTTTTTGTGAATCTTTTGCTATCAAACCACAACATATAAACGGCGCATTAGAGGCACTGGACTCTACTCCGCTCCATTATGGCTGCAAACTGATTGACTTGATTAGCCGACCAGAATTGTCGTTCGAGAAACTGAAAGGAGCCATTCCAGAACTCCATGAAATATTGAATCGCCCGAAGAATAGATTGGAAGAAATCTCCGAAGCGGCAGAAATACGCATCAAATATAAAGGCTATATTGAGCGCGAAAAACTCGTAGCCGAGAAAATGCGAAGACTTGAAAAAATCAAAATACGTGGACACTTCGACTACAAGAACCTAAACGCCATTTCAACTGAAGCACGACAGAAGCTAATGAAGATTCAGCCAGAGACCTTGGCACAGGCAAGTAGGATTCCTGGCGTATCGCCAAGTGACATCAACGCCATGTTAGTCCTAATGGGCCGCTGATGTTCCACGTGAAACAAATGAGAATGTTTAACCAATATAACTAACTGAAAATGAACAACCAAGTACTAATTGACAATCTGAGATGTATCCCAGATTTCCCCAGAAAGGGAATTAACTTTCGAGACGTGACAACGCTATACAAGAGCGCTGAGTGTATGAAAATTATGCTGGATGAAATGTACGAGTTGTATAAGGATAAAGGCATAACAAAAATTGTTGGTGTCGAGAGTCGTGGTTTTATAATGGCGTCTGCTTTGGCGGGGAAATTAGGTTGCGGCGTTGTATTGGCTCGCAAGCCTGGAAAGCTACCGGCTACAGTCATTAAGGAATCATTTACTAAAGAATATGGAGTTGACACCGTAGAAATACACCTAGACTCTATTAGCGAGAACGACATTGTGCTAATACATGACGACTTGCTCGCAACAGGGGGTACGGCGAAAGCAACATACAAATTAGTTCAGCAATTACACCCTAGAAAAATATACATGAACTTTATCGTCGAGATAACAGACGAAGGATTGCACGGCCGCGACTTATTTAAAGACATTGAGTTAACAACGCTTATAACTGTTTAAAGTTATAGATTGACTAAAGAACGTAGAACACAGAAGTGTGTTCCACGTGAAACAAAATTGTAACAGACTACTATCTACAAAGGGTTTTGAAGGTGACGAAGGAAGAAAACGAAAAGCGATTAGAGTATCTACGCGAAATTGTAAGACGGCTGCCAGACAAGCCTGGCAGCTATCAATTCTATGACAACGAACATACTATCATCTATGTAGGTAAGGCTAAAAGTCTTAAATCAAGGGTTTCATCTTACTTCCATTCCGAAGTGGATAGATACAAAACCAAAGTGCTCGTATCTAAAATTCACGACATCAGTTATACAGTTGTAAATACAGAAGAGGACGCGTTACTCTTAGAGAACTCACTCATCAAGAAGTACAATCCCAGATATAACGTTTTGCTGAAAGACGGGAAGACATACCCCTCAATTTGCATCACCAACGAATACTTCCCTCGCATCTTCAAGACCCGAACTATCAACAAAAAGTGGGGTACGTATTATGGACCCTACTCGCATATAGGTAATATGTACGCAGTCCTTGGAATCATCAAGGAAATTTGTCATCCCCGGACATGTCGACAACCTATCACGGAGGCTGGTGTGAAAGAAGGGAAATATCGTGTCTGTCTTGACTATCATATCAAAAAATGTAAGGGCCCATGTGTGGGAAAACAAACATTCGTGGAATATCAAAAAAACATTCATCAGGCAAAAGAAATACTCAAGGGTAACACGCGTCAGATACTTCGTGAACTAAAGGGAGAGATGCTACAACTTTCCGAAGAGCTGAAATTCGAAGAAGCAGAAGAAATAAAACGAAAATATATAGCTCTGGATACTTTTGTAAGCAAGAGCGAAGTAGTAAGCCATATCATAGACAATATTGATGTGTTTTCAATTACATCAGATGAAAAGATTGCATACATAAACTATCTTCACGTATCGAATGGTAGCATAAACCAGTCTTTTACCATTGAATATAGAAAGAAGCTGGACGAACCCGATGAAGAGCTGTTACAGTTAGGAATCATTGAACTGAGAGAGAGATTTGCGAGTGATGCAAAAGAAATCATTATACCATTTGAAATAAGTCTGGAATTAGATAAGGTTAAATACACTATTCCGAAAATCGGTGACAAGAAAACCCTACTTGATTTATCAATCATGAACGGGAAACAATATAAGTTCGATCGTCTAAAACAAGCCGAAAAACTAAACCCTGAACAGAAACAAGTAAGACTCATGAAGGAGTTGCAGGACATATTACACCTGCCGACATTACCCTATCATATAGAGTGTTTCGACAACTCAAACATCTCAGGTACGGATGCTGTAGCAGCCTGCGTAGTCTTCAAGAAGATGAAACCATCCAAGAGCGACTATAAGCGCTATAACATCAAAACAGTTGAAGGGCCAGATGACTACGCATCGATGAAAGAGGTGGTGTCGAGGCGTTATAATCGGCTATTAGAGGAGAACCAACCCCTACCCGACCTCATTGTGGCCGACGGTGGGAAAGGACAAATGGAGATAATACGGCAGGTTATTCAGGACGAATTAAACTTGGACATACCAATCGCGGGACTTGCTAAAAACGACCGGCACAGGACCAACGAATTACTTTATGGCTTCCCAGCGAGAAGCGTACAACTGAAGACCGAAAGTGAACTTTTCCACGTGCTTACGCAGCTTCAAGATGAGGTCCATCGATTTGCCATAGAATTCCATCGAAACAAGCGTTCTAAGCGCGCTCTACACTCTGAGATGGATAATATCAAGGGCATCGGTCCCAAAACGCGTGACGGGCTTCTAAATGCCCTTAAAACGGTTCGTGCAATCCGTGAGGCAAACCTGGAAACGCTCACTCAGCTGATAGGGCAGTCAAAAGCGCAAATCATCTACGATTATTTCCACCAAGAAAAGCAATAGCAAGGACGTAGGTAAATCACCTTCGGGGTAAAGCAAAACAATGGTTCCCTGCCTGGGAAAACTGATTCACTAGGCAGGTCGCAATTTCAGTATCTTACGCGGTCATTTGGTCATTTGGTCATTTGTCAAAATGGAAAACAGAATGTCAAAAACCACCACTATATATAAGTGATTTATATATAGTGAGAAATGACACCGTTTCCGAAATCGATTTTGACAAATGACCAAATGATCAAATGACCACAATGTTTAGGAAAAAATTTTGGAGTTTACGAAATAAGTTTGTATCTTTGCAGAAAATTCTAAGAAAAATGAGAGCCGTCATACAACGAGTTACCCGCGCCAGCGTCACAATCAAAGGACAAGTAAAAAGTCAGATCCAACACGGTTATCTGATCCTTTTGGGCATCTGCGATGAGGATTCAAGTGATGATGTAGACTGGTTAGTAAAAAAGATTGCCAATCTACGTGTGTTTGGCGATGAAAACGACGTTATGAACCGCTCAATTATCGACGTTGGAGGCAACTGCCTGGTAGTCAGCCAATTCACGCTCTATGCCAGCTATAAAAAGGGGAATCGTCCGAGCTGGTTCCGTGCAGGCTCCCATGAGCACTCTATACCACTCTATGAAGCCTTCTGCACACAACTTTCAGAGGCAATAGGCAAGACCGTCGGCACAGGAGAATTCAGCGCAGATATGAAGGTAGAACTCCTTAACGATGGCCCAGTAACCATCTGCATGGACACTAAAAATAAAGAGTAAAAACAATGAAAAATTACCTTCGCGAAATCGAAATATCGGGCGTCATCCTCATGTTGATAGGGTGCATAAGCTACCGGTTCCTACAACAGCAATGGGGCATCTATGCCTGTAGCATAGGACTCATCCTGTGGGTCATTGAGGTTGTCTACAAAGCATTCAACTGGAAGAAATACGAGCGCGACAACAAGCAGAACATCATTATGATGCTGTTTGTCATTGTGATGCTATTTACATTAATATTATCAAAATGACGATTCGTGAAGCACAAGATGCTGTAGACCGCTGGATAAAAGAGTACGGCGTGAGGTACTTCTCAGAACTTACCAACATGGCGATTCTGACAGAAGAAGTCGGCGAACTGGCACGTGTGATGGCCCGCAAATATGGTGACCAGAGTTTCAAGGCGGGCGAGCGCGAGAACCTGGGCGAGGAAATGGCAGATGTACTCTGGGTACTACTCTGTCTGGCAAACCAGACTGGTGTTGACCTAACAAAAGAGCTGTTGAAATCGATAGAAAAGAAGACCCGCCGCGATGCTTTGCGGCATATAGAAAACCCTAAACTAAAAGCATAAAACTATGGCAGAAAAAACTATGTACGAAGAGGCGCTGTCGAAGTATAACCTCGACATCAGCGATGAAGAAGTGAAGGATGCAGTGAAGAAAATCATTGCTGAGAAAGTACCGCAGAACGATACGCCAGAAGTCAAGCGTTTCATGTTCGGCAGTATCGAGCTAACGACCCTGACCACGCAAGACTCAGCAGAAAGTGTGCTGCAGCTGGTAGAAAAAGTGAATAAGTTCGACAGCGAGTATCCGCAAATGCCACACGTGGCAACGGTAGTCACCTACCCTCGTTTCACAAAACTCGTTAGCGAATCTCTCGAAGTTGAAGGCGTCATTCCTACCTGCGTCAGCGGTGCATTCCCGTCTTCTCAGGCACTTATCGAAGTGAAGACCGTGGAGACAGGCTTAGCCATTCGCGACGGAGCCGGTAATGTAGATATCGTCATGCATGTAGGTGAGTTCCTGAGCGGCGACTACGAGACCGTTTGCGATGAAATCCAGCAGCAGAAAGAGACCTGTGGCGAAGTACCTATGAAGGTGATCCTTGAGACTGGTGACTTAGGCTCTTGTGCGAACATTAAGAAGGCTTCGTTACTGGCAATGTATTCTGGCGCCGACTATATCAAAACCTCTACAGGCAAAGAAAAAATCAGCGCAACGCCAGAGGCTGCATACGTCATGTGCCAGGCAATCAAGGAATACTACGATGAAACGGGCATACAGGTTGGTTTTAAGCCCGCTGGCGGCATTAATTCCGTTATGGATGCACTTATCTACTACACCATCGTCAAAGAGATCCTGGGCGAGAAATGGCTCACCAATGAACTCTTCCGTCTGGGTACCAGTCGTCTGGCAAACCTCCTGCTTAGCGAACTGACTGGCGTAGAGACCAAGTTCTTCTAAAACAGAATAACGAATAATTTAAGACAGAATAACATACTAACATTATTTAGCCAGATGGTTTATTTGTTAATATGTTATTCTGTCTTTCTATTATGTTCTTATGTCTAAAGTTTCCGTTGAATGACGTATTCGAGATAAGCCTTAAACGCGTCTTTCAGTTCGGGCTTCACGATTTCATCTATATATTTCTGAGCCTCTTTGGCAAATTCCTCCATCTTGTGTTCAGCATATTCGATGCCACCATATTGTTTGGTAAACTCTACTAACACGGCAATTTCATCAGGATTGATCGTGCCTGCCTTCACCTTCTTAGCCAACGTATGCATCGACTCCAAATTGGAGTGTTGAAGTGCATAAATCACAGGCAGGGTTAGTTTGCCTTCAGTCATATCGTTACCCGTAGGCTTGCCGATTTCCTTCGATTCATAGTAGTCGAAAATATCATCACGAATCTGGAAAATCATGCCGATATTTTGTCCGAATTTTGCAGTAGCAGCAATCTCTTCATCAGTAGCACCTGCAGATAATGCGCCAACCTTAGCACAAGTCTCGAACAGCGCAGCAGTCTTATTGTTAATTATCTGATAATAAATATTTTCCGAAATTTCCTGATTCTGAATATTCGAAAGTTGCAGAATTTCACCCTCAGACAAATTGCGGCCAAGTTCAGCTAACAATTGTATGATTTTCGGATTGTCGGTCAACGACACGCGAAGCAAAGCGGTTGACAGGATATAATCACCCACCAAGACGGCAACCTTATTATCATACGAGGCATTCACAGAAGCTTGTCCGCGACGCTCCTTACTCTCATCCACCACGTCGTCGTGAACAAGAGAGGCCGTATGGAGCAATTCCAAGCCGACTGCAGCATTCTGAGTCACTCCTGATACCTTGCCGAAATTCTTGGCTGTCAACATGGTGAGCATGGGGCGCATACGTTTACCACCTCGCTGACGAATATGCGCAAGAACCGTACCTAAAAGTCCGTCAGTATGTGTCAGAGACTCATTGAACAAGGCTATAAAGTCGTTCAAATCCTCTTCAATTGGGTGTTTAATAAGTGATAAATAGTTCATCGCATAAGAATTTTGATACAAAATTAGTGAAATTCTTCGGATAATAAGAAATTTTTTAGTAATTTTACGCGAAAATTCTCACTTGTTATGGATAAACTCTTCCTTTTAGACGCTTACGCGCTCATTTATAGGTCGTATTACGCCTTTATTAAGAACCCTCGAATCAACTCCAAGGGTCAGAACACTAGTGCCATTATCGGCTTCTGCAACACATTGAATGAGGTGCTGCAAAAGGAGAAGCCAACGCATATCGGTGTAGCGTTCGACCCTCATGGGCCTACATTCCGCAGCGAGGCTTTTCCCGAGTATAAAGCCCAGCGTGATGCCACTCCCGAGGACATCCATGCTGCTGTTCCTATTATCAAAAACATCCTACGTGCCTACCATATCCCAGTGCTACAAGTCGATGGTTATGAAGCGGATGACGTCATCGGTACTCTCGCTAAAAAAGCTGATTCCATCGGCGTAAAATGTTATATGCTCACCCCCGATAAGGACTACGGCCAATTAGTGACAGAGCATGCTAACATATATCGTCCTCGACACGGTGGCGGTTATGAAGTGATGGGACCAGAGGAGGTCTGTCAGAAATACAGCATCACATCCCCCACTCAAGTGATTGACCTATTAGCACTCATGGGCGATACGGCAGACAACTTCCCTGGCTGTCCGGGCGTTGGTGAGAAGACGGCCGCCAAACTCATTGCAGACTTCGGTAGTGTGGAACAATTATTGGCACGCTCATCGGAAATCAAAGGTAAGCTACGTGAAAAAATTGAAGAACATGTTGAGGATATCAAGATGAGTTACTTCCTGGCAACCATCAAGACCGACGTTCCCATCGAACTCAATATGGACGAACTACAGCTGGTGGAACCTGACGAACAGGAATTAGGTAAAATCTTCACCGAACTGGAGTTCAAACAGCTGGCAGACAAGGTTCTTAAAAAAACACAAAAACAGCAAATGCCCGTTAACGGACAACTCGATTTGTTTGCAGAATTTCCTGCCGACGGGGCGAATTTGAACGAAAATTCGAGTTTTGAGAGCCTAAAAACGACGACTCACGACTACAAACTAGTTGAAAATGAGGAAGATTTGTTGAAATTGCGTGATTATTTCTTGACAAACAAAATTCTCAGTCTAGACACAGAAACAACATCAACCTCTGCGATTGAAGCAGAATTGGTTGGTTTAAGCTTCGCGGTGAAGGAATTCGAGGCTTTCTACGTGCCGATTCCGGCAAATTGTGAAGAAGCGTTGCGAATTGTTAATATCTTTAAAGTCGTCTACGAGAACGAGAAGATTTTAAAAATCGGACAAAATCTGAAGTACGACCTCGAGGTGTTACGAAACTACGACATTCATCTCGCAGGCCCGATGTGGGACACGATGATCGCCCACTACCTCATCCAACCCGAACTTCGTCACAACATGGACTACATGGCTGAGATCTATCTGAACTATCAGACTATCCATATCGATGAACTCATAGGTCCGAAGGGTAAGAACCAAAAATCGATGCGTTCTCTCCTACCCTCTCAAGTTTATGAGTACGCCGCAGAGGATGCAGACATCACCCTACGCTTGAAGAACAAGCTGGAGCCTGAATTGAAGAAATTCGAGTGCGAAGATCTTTTCTATAATATAGAGATGCCATTGATGCCTGTGCTCGCAGAAATGGAGATGAACGGTGTCTGTCTGGATACTGAGTCGTTGGCAGAAACGTCAAAACAATTCACGGCTCGTATGAACGAGATAGAAGCACGCATCTATGAACTCGCAGGTGAACAATTCAATATCGCATCGCCCAAACAAGTGGGCGAAATTCTCTTCGATAAACTCAAGATTATTGAGAAGCCCAAGAAGACTAAGACTGGGCAGTATGTCACTTCAGAAGAAGTGCTCCAGCAACTGAGAAATAAACATGAGATTGTTGCAGACATCTTGGAACACAGAGGGTTAAAGAAACTCATCGGCACCTATATAGATGCGCTTCCAAGGCTCATTAATCCGCGTACAGGTCATATTCACACCTCGTTTAACCAAACAATTACGGCTACTGGTCGTCTGAGCTCTTCAGATCCAAATCTGCAAAATATTCCTATCCGAGGGGAGGATGGCAAGGAGATTCGCAAGGCCTTCATCCCAGAGCCAGGATGTCTGTTCTTTTCAGCAGACTATAGTCAAATTGAACTGCGTGTGATGGCCCATCTCTCGCAAGATGAAAACATGGTGGAAGTGTTCCGTGAGGGAAAGGATCTGCATGCGGCAACAGCTGCGAATATCTATAAGAAGCCTATTGACGAAGTCACTCGCGACGAACGCACAAAGTCGAAACGAGCCAACTTCGGTATCATCTATGGTATCACCGTTTTTGGTCTCGCAGAACGTCTCGATATTCCTCGCGATGAAGCTAAGATGCTGATAGACGGATACTTTACCACCTTTCCACAAGTTCGCGACTATATGGAGAAATCGAAGGAGATTGCCCGTCAGAATGGCTACGTTACTACCCTATTCGGACGTCGTCGCTACCTGCCAGATATCAACTCCCATAATGCTACCGTTCGTGGATTTGCAGAACGTAACGCCATCAATGCCCCCATTCAGGGCACAGCAGCAGACATCATCAAGGTGGCCATGATTCATATCCACCAACGTTTTAAGGCCGAAGGCATCAAGAGCAAAATGATTCTTCAGGTACACGACGAATTGAACTTCAGCGTCTATCCGGAAGAGAAAGAAAAGGTGGAAGCAATCGTCATCGAAGAGATGCAGAGAGCCTTCCCTCTAAGCGTTCCTCTCGTGGCTGATTCCGGCTTTGGAGAGAACTGGCTCGAGGCTCATTAAAGCATCAGGATGCCGGTAAAAATGCGGCCGGAATTAATGCCGAGTCGGCGGGCGGAGAAATAAGTTTCAGACTGTTGGAAAGTACAGACCTCAGAAACAGAAATCTGGTTCTGGGGAATGCCCTTGGAGAGTAATTGTTGACGGTTACACTCAGGGAGGTCAATATGCCATTTCTGCCCCATTTTCCGGCTGATGGTTCCCATCTCGAAACCCTCGTTGGCAAAGGCTTCGTAGACCTCATCACCAACCTCGAAACTCTCGAGGTGAATGCCAGGACCTATCTGGGCTTGGATGTCAGCTGGACGGGTGTCGTAGGTAGAAATCATCGCAGAAACAGCCTTCTCAACAATGCGCTTCACCGTGCCTCGCCAACCAGCATGAATGGCACAGACGGCATGGCGAACTTTGTCATAGAGTAATACGGGAATGCAGTCGGCGGTAGAGACG
>Ga0247611_10010842_pt1 | contig 10636 bp, 6 predicted proteins | sample 177DNAGHGhighgp2_FD_192422 | JGI IMG/M metagenome (GOLD analysis project Ga0247611, IMG submission 192422) | Sheep rumen microbial communities from Palmerston North, Manawatu-Wanganui, New Zealand - 1770 DNA GHGhigh gp2 | ecosystem: Host-associated > Mammals > Digestive system > Stomach > Rumen ... | reverse complement strand
CCAGTTCGTGCTCGTAGATACGCGCCAGCCAGAGAAACTTGATGGCACAGTCGCGCCAGCCATGAATGACGAGGGCCGTACGAGTGCTGCCTCTGTCGACGAAGAAAGCATGATGGCGCTCGCCCGAGGGCATTGTGAGGAACGTGTCGCGCAAGGCCCCTATAGCTCGCAGACTGTCGACCCACGCTTTGCTCTCAGGATAGGCCTCGAACTGCTGCCGATAGCACGAGTCGGTATCCATCCGGTTCGGATCGGGAGCCAGCGAATAGTCGAGCATATAAAAGCTGCCGCCAATAAGAGCAACCACGAAAACAGCCAAGACAATGGCGATGGTGCATAATACTTTCTTCATCTTCAGTCGCTTTTTGCCTGCAAAGATAATTCTTTTCTTTGAAAAAACCAAATGTACGGCCGTTTGCAAATATATGTTTTTTTTCATCGATGGTTAGGAAAATGGCATTCTTATTCGTTATATAAGTAGAATGAGTGCAGAAAAGACTGAAATAGAACAACTGTACACCAGCAATTATCAGCGTTTGTTGACAATAGCGAGGTTGATGCTGAAGGACGAAAAAGAGGCAGAAGACATTGTGGGCGACCTTTTCGCCAGATTGGCAGACGGTTCCATCACATTACCTTCGGAGCGACCTGAAAGCTATCTGTTGGTGGCAACTCGTAACAACTGCGTCGACCGTATCCGCCGACTGACACTTCGTGAAAAGATGGAGCGCCAGTTGTCACTCTCAGACCCCAATCCGCTGTATATGGAAAGTGGGCTAGAGCGCATCACAGAGATGATCGACTATGCTGAAAAGAATTTCCCCAAGCCTACCTGGCGCGTCTTCCAACTGCGTTTCGACGAGGGACTGCTATACCGCGAGATTGCAGAACGGCTTGGTATCAGCGAAACAACTGTATATAAGCACCTTGCCAACGCTCTCAAACAACTCAAAAAGACATTTAATCCAACAAGAAGATGAAAGATATCGAAGAACTGCTCAGAATGACAGAGCGTCCGCAAGACTACACGGACGAGGAGCTGCAACAGCTGATAGACGACCCCGACATGCGGGCATATTATGAGCTGATGGTGAAAGCTGAAGAGGGGTTCACCCTAAGAAAGAACCAGCACAACAAGGGCGTGAGGCTTTGGAAGATAGCCGCCATGTTTATCGGCTTCATCCTGCTGTCGGGTATTGCCTTTGCTGCCGTGCATATCATAAGAGGCCAGGAGTCTGGAAGCATGAAACAGGAGAACGTGGTGGCTACAAAGTCTCAATCCTCTGCTGTCAGCCGTCAACAGTCAGAGTCAGACTCCATCCGCACTTTTGAGAATGCAGAACTGCAGCAGATACTCGGCGAGCTGGCCGACCACTACCATTTGGATGTGGACTACCGCAATGAGCAGGCCCGTCATATCCGTCTGTATACCAAATGGAACCCCGCTGCACCGCTAAGTCAAATGATAGAAAGGCTCAATGGTTTCGAAAAGGTCAGCATCCGCCAGGCCCACAACCATATCATCGCAGAATAATCATGAAACATCTCTTCGTTCTTATGGTATTCTGTGGCTTCAGTGCCTTGGCTCAGGCACAGCACACCTTCCAAGGCACCTCACTCTCGGAGGCACTTATCGAACTCGACAAGTCGTCGAAGCATTACGACATCTCCTTTGTCTACGACGAACTGGAGGATTTCACCGTGACGAAGACCGTCAAGCGAAGCCGCTCCCTGCCTGATGCCGTGCGTGAGGTCTGTGGGTTCTATCCTGTCAGAGTCAATGTCAAGGGGCGTGACATCTTCGTAGAATGCATTCAGAAAGACCGTACCAAACTGATGGGGCGGCTCATCGGCCCGGACCGCCAGCCTATTGCCTATGCCAACATCATCCTTTACAACCCTACTGATTCTGTTATTATGGATGGAGGTGTGAGCAACGAGGCCGGCGATTTCGTGATACCGTGTAGTGCCGAACAAGCAAGGGTACGCATTAGTTGCGTCGGTTTCAGGACCATTGAGCGACAGATGCCCGTCAGTAACGTCGGCACCATCCGCATGCAGGTGGAGAATAATTATCTTGGTAATGTCACTGTAAGTGGACGGATACCCGTTTTCCGCAGCGAAGCAGATCGCTTGCAGTATATCGTCAGCAATGACGAGTTTGCCCGAGGCCTCAATGCCCAGGAACTGCTCAACCGCGTGCCGATGGTGAGTATGGCAGGAGGGCGCGCCATGATTCTTGGCAGGGGAGCAGCCCACTTTATGCTCAACGGCCGCATCACAGAGATAGGCAACGAGGCCATCCAGCAAAAACTCTGGACAATGCGTTCTGAGGATATCGAGCGCATCGAGGTCATATCCAATCCGTCAGGGCGTGAAATGATGGAGCTTGGAAGTGGTGGCTATATCAACATTGTCATGCGACATGACCAGACACTCGGCTGGCGGGGCGACATCAGTGCAGAGGCTGGCGCCAGCGATGACTGGAGCGAACGGGGCAGCGGCTCAGTCAGCTACGCTTCGAAGAAATTCGACATAACGATAGACACCCACGGTGGACGCACCACACAGACAACAGACAATCTATTAGAGTACCGCATCACGGATGAGACGAATTGCGACTCATATACCCGTAGTAAGCAGGTAGAGAAACAAGTGGCAGCCAATCTGATGTTTCGCTATATGCCCATTAAGCGTCTGGAGTTAGGAGGCATGTTATCTTGGCAAAAACTCTGGCCCCAAAACACCATTGATGGCGATTTTTCCTACACAGGCTTTTCTTCAGCTTCAGAATCGGAGCTGGCTCCCTATGACAACACTAGCACTATGAGCCTGAGTGCTTATTGCGACTGGCAACTCAATTCTGACGGAAAAACACTCAGCTTCAATTATAACAATTACAAGAAAGATGACAACTCAGAAACAAATGTCTGGTTCACAAATCCATTAGCAGAGAAATCTATTTTATGGAATGGATATAAAGGTTTCGTTGACTTTAGCATACAGTCGGGCAAGTTTAACCTGTCGTTGCCATTCAACATCGTAGCCATCGATGCGGGGGGCTCTTATACAAGTATCAGGAATCAGGGAAAAATACAATTGGCGCCCAATCAAGATTATCTCCACTTTGTCTATACTAATAATGACTATGCCTATCATGAAGAGACCTATGCAGCCTACCTCTCACTCTTTTATAAATGTGACATATATTTCATCAAAGGAAGTCTCCGCTATGAGAATACTGAGGTGAATAATCTATTTAAGAAGTCAACGTCATTCACGAAATATATATCAGCAAACTACTGGTTACCTTCTCTTAGTTTTTCTATCAAACCGTCAGATGGCCAACTGGTGAATTTTTCATGGGAAACCAGTAGTATACGCCCCAACTTTTATGACCTCAATCGTCTCCCTGTCTTTAAAACAGGATACGAGTCCTCCTATGGTAATCCTGGACTGCGCCCTAGCCGGACCAGCCATTTGGAACTGAGTTACCACGACCATCAGGGTCTTTACGCCTCTGTGTATCATCATCATGCCAGCAACGTGGTGGGATGGGAAAAAAATCTCACTGTTTTGCCAACTCAGGAAAAGATAGTGAGTGCTTCTCCTGCCAATGAAGGACGAAGTAATCAGACAGGACTCTATCTGCGTTATCAATATCAGGTAACCCACGGTTTGCTTGTAACTGCTGAAGGTGATACTTACTATCACGACTATAGGGCAACAATCCCTTCATATAATCATTCACACAGTCTTTATGGATGGGGAAAGCGATTGGCTCTTTTTACAGACTGGTATCTAAATCGCCAACATACGCTCCTGTTAAGTACCCGCTACCAGCATTGGTTCTCCGACTATAATGGCCTGACAGCGACGAAAGGCTACGGCCATTTCTTCTTCGCCTTGCGTTATTCCATGCTGGATGATTGTCTCAAATTCTCCCTCGTAGCCCATGATCCCTTCCGTCAGCATGTCACTGACGAAAGGATTGAGAACTCATCTATGACAGGATGGTGGACAGCAGCAAACCTCCTGTTCAGTCATACCAGACATCACGACCACTATATCGGCCTCACTGCTACCTATTCCTTTGGCGGCAAGAAAGTGCGACGCATACATCACGACACCAAAGACACGGAGCTACAGCGTGCTGAAAAAAAATAGTTCGACAAATTAAGAGCATCATTCTATATAGTTTTGAAGAAAAGTTATATCTTTGCACTCTAAATATTTGTTATGGAAAAGAAATGCTTGTTTTTAATCATCATTGCTACAATGACTCTCTCATCATTGTTTTGCATGTCATGTACATCCGACGATGAAGATAGGAACAATGATGAAATAGTAACCCCAGACAATCCCAATCATTTACCCAACGGAACCTATGTCGAGGGAGAAGGATATTATTATGACGGCTCATACTATGGAATTGACTCAGATGGAAACGTGTGGTATCTTCATTCCTCTTATCAAGCGATTACAAATGTCACCATTCCTGAAAAGGTGGTGTTGATGGGAAAAACATATACCGTCACACATATGATGGATCATGCGCTGAGCGGTTCCAAACAGCTTACCACCGTTAATCTTCCCTGCACCATTACCTATCTTGGTGAAAGTGTCTTCACAGGATGTGATAACCTTACCAACATCAACCTGCCTGAAGGTATAACTACCATCAGATTATACACATTTCATGGTTGCAAGTCACTAAAATCTATCGCTCTTCCCCAGAGTTTGACAACTATCAGCAATTATGCATTCCAAGGTTGCGAACAACTGTCATCTATCACATTTCCCCCTTCATTGACATCTATTGGTCAAGAGGCTTTTCGTGATTGTAATGGATTAGATACTGTCATAATCCCAGAGGGAGTGACATATGTTGGTCTTGACGCTTTTAGGGATTGCAAGAACCTTACATCCATTTCTATTCCTTCGAGTATGAGAAGCTATCTAACACCATTTACTGGTTGCGATGCAATTACTTCCGTCAACATTTCCTGTTGGTTTGTAGCTGGATTTGGAAACAAAGTCACAAACGTTGTGCTCAATGAGGGCGTAACGACCATTAATGGAAATGCATTTAAGGACTGCAAGAATCTCCATTTCGTGGAGTTCCCCAGCACGATATTTGAAATTGGTCCAAATTCTTTCCAAGGCTGCACTTCACTAACCTCCATTGTTTTCCCTGAAAATTTTTGTTGGATATACGACAGGGCTTTTTATGACTGTCACAATCTTTTGAGTGTAACATGTTTAGGAGCAACACCGCCTTCTTTCCCCGATGTATCCGGCTACCCCGCTTTTGATCCTGAAACACAGGAAAATGGTATCCTTTACGTACCTTCTGCCTTGGTGGATACTTATAAATCTGCTAATGGTTGGAGAGATTTCAAAAATATTGTAGGAATATGAAACGTCTTTGTTTGTTGTTTTTGTTTGGATTGTGTTTACATGCCGTTTCCGCACAAGTGTGGCTAACGGAGGTGACCGTCAACAAGGCTGGCACTTTGTCTGAAGTGCTCGGCAACCGTCCTGATACGATTATTGCTTTGAAGGTTAATGGCAGCATCAATGATAAGGATGCCAAGTTGCTGCGAGAAATGGGTGGCTTCAAGCATTTTGACTCGCCAACTTCACTCAGGCTCCTGGACTTAAGCGATGCCAATCTTGTGGCTATTGAGGACGATTATGATGGACAGACAGTCAATGTGGATAATGTGGTTGGCACGTCGATGTTTGGCTACTCCTGGTGCCTGATGTATTTGGCGTTGCCCAGGAATATCACACGTATTAGTAGCGTCGCTTTTGTGATGTGTGCCAATCTTCAGGCCTTGGAAGTGCCTGAGGGGGTTGTTTCTATTGATGAGGCAGCTTTTTCCTATTGTGAAAGTTTACGGGAGATTAAGTTGCCGAATTCGCTTCGGAAGTTGGGTTCGTGGGCCTTTAACGCATGCGTCAGTTTGGAGGAGGTCGATTTGCCCGATGCGATTGATGAATTGGAGGTACGCAGCTTCAATGGCTGCGCTGCGCTGAAGCGGGTGCATCTGCCTTCGACGGTGAAGAAGATTCCACTGATGCTATTTGTAGGATGTCATGACTTGGAGGCTGTTGACATGCCGAAGACATTGACTGAGATCGATGAACAGGCCTTTGCAGACTGTTATAGCCTTGCCAGCCTTGAGCTACCTTCGTCGCTACGCAGGATTGGCCCTGAGGCATTCTGTGAGTGCCATGCATTGAAGGATATCGATTTGCCTGAAGGGTTGGAAAAGATTGCAACGGGTGCCTTTTTTCGTTGCAAGTCGCTGAAACGGATCACTTTGCCAGAAAGTCTGACATCGATAGGCACTCGTCTGTTTGAGGGTTGTGAGAGTTTGTCGGAGGTTCATCTGGCAAAATCGATATCGACCATTAAGGAGGGAATGTTCAGAGGCTGTAAAAGCCTGAAGACATTCGAAATACCTTCACACGTATCAACGATTGAATACCAAGCTTTTGCCTTCAGTGGTCTGGAGAGCATAACGATTCCTGCGCAATTCAATACAATAACAGACGATGCCTTTTCTTTCTGCGAGTCATTGCGCGAGGTGCGGTTGCCAGAGACATTGACCAGCATCGGCACTTCGGCCTTCTATCACTGTACGGCTTTGGAGGAAATCACCATACCAGCAAATGTAAGAGAATTCGGCCAAAATGCATTCCAGTATTCTGGCTTGCGTAGCATATCGCTGCCCGAAGGATTGACGGAAATCAGTAGTGGTCTATTCAGTTATTGTGAACAATTAGCACAGGTTACAATTCCCAATAGTGTAAAGAAGATAGAGGGATATGCCTTTGGGGGCTGCAAACGACTGAAGGATATTTCACTTCCTGAGGGTTTGCAGGAATTAGGAGGGTGTGCGTTCTGTGATTGCGAAAGTCTGGATTATATCAAACTGCCTGAAAATATCAGCAGGCTTAATCGCTGACTTTCGCACAATGTCGACTGTTGAAGGAGTTGGATATGCCAGAGTCGATGTCATTCATCAGTAGCAATGCTTTTCAGAACTGTGTAGGATTGAAGCGAATCGTTTGCCGTGCCGTTGTTCCGCCAAAAAGTGATTACTCTATGTTTCATTTCTCTTTCCTCAACTATTCCGAATGTACACTTTATATACCTATTGGAACTACGGAAGCCTATAAAGCAAGTGCTGACTTTAAGGATTTTATTAATATTTGTGAGACAGATTTCCATACGGGCATCAATTCGATGGAAGATGAAAGAGGGAAGAGGGAAGATACTGAAATGGATATAAAACCGACTCGCGTGTATAGGCTTGACGGCAAGTCATCGCAGCTGGCTCGTAAGGGTGTGCAGATACTTCAGCATAACGATGGAAAGACGGTAAAGATAATCCGTTAATATAATAATATGTAACAATATGAGAAGACCTTTTATTTTCTTTATGATGGGGGCTATTGTAGTCTTATTAACAGGATGCCAGTCAACTCCGAGAGTTATTGCAGAATTAACAGAGCATTATCCTGCACGACAGGCTGATTCTGTGATGGTATATGAATTGGGAGCCCCTGTGCCTGCTGAAGCCAAAGTTATCGGTACGGTAAAGGTGACTGACGGCGGTATGACGCCTGCCTACAATTGTCTTTATGGCAACATGGTCTCTTTGGCTGTGAAAAAGACAGCAGAAAGTGGTGGTAATGCCTTGCGCATTGACCAGCACAAGGAGCCAAGTATCTGGACTTCAACTTGCCATCGCATTTGGGGCAGTATGCTCCTGTTGCCTGACTCATTGGTCACTATCGATGCTGTTAGCGCCATCCAAAAAGCAGAGTTGAATCAGGATACTGAGCTGGCCAATATGGCAAAAGACCAGATCAAACGTTATGAGCGTACGATCAATAATCCAAAGAACATATTCAATGCAAACATCGGATACGGAATCGTTAATTCAAAAATTGTCACTTCTAGGCAAGAATACAAAAATAAAGGAGGCTTTACTGCCGACCTCAGTTACCAGCACTTCTGGAAATTGTTTGGTGTTGGAGCCGACTTCAACTATTTTCACACCTCATTTGATGAAGGTTTCGACATGGATCTGCTTTATATTGGCCCCAATGTAGGACTGGGTTTAAAACTTGGAAACAAATGGCGTTATGATGTCATACTGAGTCTCGGCTATGGCAATTACAAGGAATCGCAATGGGGATTGTCATATAGTGAAGGCGGCTTTGCAGGGAAGGTTGGAATGAATCTGGAATATATGTGTTCTAAGAGCATTGGCATTGGCATCAGAATAAATGCTTTTTCCATGAACCTCAAGGAACCTGAAGGATATAAAGTAAACGAAGACGAGTTTTACGGTGTCCGTCGAACAGATCTGTTGGGCGGAATCCGCTTCTATTTCTAAATGACTCGAGTGATGGTTTTTAGACTGGTTTTCTTGACTCACAAAGAAGCTGTTTGTTTGGAGTTTGCGCAGGCATATGCAACCGTTTGCACGATGTAACTTGCATCTTTATAGCCGTTTGGAGAATCACCGAACGGCTTTTTTATGTATCTTTGCAACAGTTTTAACAATCAAGATAACAAAAAACGCTTATGCAAAGACTTTACACGACACTCATCGCCATTATTGCCACCATCAGCATGATGGCTCAGGGCTGGCCCGCAAACTATGGTGGCGTCATGCTACAGGGATTTTATTGGGACAGCTTTTCTGACACCCGCTGGGTGACGCTGGAGAAGCAGGCTAATGATTTGGCCAGTAGTTTCGATCTGATTTGGATTCCGCAAAGTGGCAATTGTGGCGGAACCTCAATGGGATACGATGACCTGTGGTGGTTTAACAACTACAACAGTTCGTTTGGCACCGAGGCCCAGTTGCGCTCGATGATCAAGACTTTCAAGACAGCAGGACTTGGTACCATTGCCGATGTCGTGATTAACCATCGCCGTAACGTAAGCAATTGGGTGGACTTCCCCAAAGAGAGTTGGAAAGGCGAGAACTATGAGATGCTATCCACAGACATCTGCGCTAACGATGATGGCGGCAAGACTAAGACATGGGCCAACGAGAACGGTTATTCCCTGAGTGCAAACAATGATACTGGCGAAGGCTGGGACGGCATGCGCGACCTCGACCATGAGAGCGAGAACGTGCAGCGCATCGTGAAGGCATATCTTCATTTCCTGTTGGAAGATCTCGGCTATGTAGGTTTCCGCTACGACATGGTGAAGGGCTATAGTGCCGGCTATACTAAACTGTATAACGAAGACAGTAAGCCACAATTCTCTGTAGGCGAATACTGGGATAGTTCGAGCAAGATCAGCAATTGGATTGACGGAACCGAAAAGACTAGCGGCGCCTTCGATTTCCAGTTTAAGTATGTCCTCCGCAATGCGACCGACAGACAAGACTGGTCGTATCTGAACAAGCAGAACGATGGCAACTGGCCTCTTGTCAGCAGTAATTATCAGAGTGGCGACTATCGCCAGTATGCTATTACCTTCGTAGAGAATCACGATACTGAAGTGCGTCCTGACGGTTCATCGAATGGTCCCCTGAAAAAGGATACCCTTGCTGCCAACGCCTATTTGCTGGCTATGCCAGGAACGCCCTGTGTCTTCCTGAAACACTGGCAGGACTATAAACCAGAGATCAAAGCCATGATTGAGGCTCGTAAGTTGGCTGGTATTACCAATACCTCCAGCTATTCAAGATACAGTTCTCCGAATATGACAGCCTATTATGCCAACACCATCGACGGCAAATTGCTGGTGGTAGTGGGCAATACGGCAAAACTGACACCGGAAGAAGATCAATGGACGAAGATTCTCGCCGGTCACCACTATGCCTACTATCTGGCCAATAGCTTGGAGACTGCTTGGGCAAACAAAGGCTCCGGCGACTTTGAAGAAGCCTTCGATGTGGTGCTGACAGCCGTTTCAAATACCGCTGATGCCAAACTGGTCTATACCACCAATGGTACGGAGCCTTCAGCCACAAATGGAACACAGGTTGCATCAGGCAGCAGCATCAAGATAGACAAGACTACCACGCTAAAAGTGGGTCTGCTCATAGGTAGCACCGTCAAGGGCATCATCACACGCACCTTTACTTATATGGAAGCAGAACAAGAGCCTGAGGTAAAAATCCCCGATTTCTGCAAAGTCAACGAAGGTGAAATCTGTGCATTCTTCGAGGCTCCCTCAACATGGAGTAATACCATCTGTTGTTGGGCTTGGTCAGACTCTCCATCAGAAAACTTCACCTACTCACAACGACAGAACTGGCCCGGTGTAGACTGCGAATTCATAGGTACAGCACCCAACGGCAACAAAGTTTGGAAATGGACGTGGGACGGTACAAAGCAGAAGAACTCATCTGCTACAAAGCCCGCTATGATTATCTTCAGCAATCAAGGTGCACCTCAGACGGCAGACCTGAAGTTTGAACAGGCTGGCTACTATGTGGAGAAAGGACTGTTTGGTATTGTTACAGCCACAACTATCCACCATGTCGATGCTGATGTTGATAAAGCAGCTTCTGTCTATACCCTCGACGGTCGGCTGGTGCGCACCAATGGCAGTCTGGACAACCTGCCGAAGGGTGTCTACATCATCAAC
>Ga0247611_10010839_pt1 | contig 10638 bp, 7 predicted proteins | sample 177DNAGHGhighgp2_FD_192422 | JGI IMG/M metagenome (GOLD analysis project Ga0247611, IMG submission 192422) | Sheep rumen microbial communities from Palmerston North, Manawatu-Wanganui, New Zealand - 1770 DNA GHGhigh gp2 | ecosystem: Host-associated > Mammals > Digestive system > Stomach > Rumen ... | reverse complement strand
AAAACCAAACGACCAAACGACCAACCCCCCAAACGACCAAAAAAATAGCCGTGCCTGAAAAACAAGCACGGCCATTGTCAGAGAATCTGCAAGTAATCCAATGATTAGCGGATTTCAAAGAGATTGAAGAAACCAGTCATCATGAACACCTTCTTGATTTCGTCGCTGATGTTCTCGATGATGACCTTGCCGCCTTTGGCAGCAGCAGCTTTGCGGATGGTGAGGAACAGGCGGAGGCCTGAACTGCTGATGTATTGCAGCTGTTCGCAGTCGAGGACGATTTCCTTGTCGGCATTCTCCAGCAAGGGCTCTATCTCCTGCTGGGCTTTGACGGCAGAAGGAGTGTCCAGACGGCCAAGCACGGCTGCCCGCATGGCTCCGTTTTGTTCTTTAATATCAAAGCTCATAGTATTCCTCGCTTACTTCACCAGTGCCTTGCGGGCAGCTGCGATGTTGTCCTTAGCCTCAGCGAGCTGGCTCTTCAGTTCGTCAAGAGAGGTAGCGTTGAGCACCTTCAGCGGGGCGATAGCCTCGGCGATGGGCTTGATCTCGGGGTCGTAGTTGGACAGGCGGTCAACGGCGTCGAGAATCAGGACGATGCGGTAGGTCACGTTGGAGGCAGCCTCGTCGTTGAACACGCTGAGGAACTTCTCAGTGTTCTGGTTGACGATGAAGAGCTGCTCGACCAGAGCTGCGGCAGCGGTCTGCCAGAACTGGTTGATGCGGCCGTTCTCGTTCATGGCGTCATACAGAGCGGAAGTGGTCTCGAAGATAGAGTTGGCGTCGTCGAGCACCTTGAAGGAGGGGTCGTTGATGTCAGCAGCCAGTTTTGAGATGGCTTTGTCGTATTCATCTGTCGGCATCTCATAGAGAGCGGCAATCCTCTTGTCTACGTTGAGGGCGCTGAGGATGCGGTATTTCTCAGCCAGAGTGGTGGCCTCCTCGGCAACTTTGGGGTCAAGCAGGTAGTCGGGCTTGACTTGCTTCTCCTCGGCAGTCAGTGTCAGACCGCCATTGTCCTCCTGAACGAAGGGGAGCTGCTTGAGTTTGCCCAGGTCAGCAGCGATGCTGTCGATGTGCATCTTGATGCTGGCCTCAATCTGCTCCTGTTCGAAACTCTTCTCTTCCTCAGGTACGTCCTGGGTTTTGGTCTTGTTGCCTGTGCAAGCTGCGAAGACAACGGCTGCAATTGCGATAGCAAATACTGATAATTTCTTCATGCTTTTTGAAATTTAAAGTTATTAATAAATGTGTGTTGATATGTTCCGATTTTTTTAAATATGACGGTTCGTTTTGTTTATTGTACTTCTTTTCTGATATACCTGCCGGGGAAGTCGGTGAGGAGGAGCACCGTCACGATGATGCTCATGAGGAGCAGGACGGCGATGTTGTACCACATGGTCTTGATGTGCCATGAGCCGATGATTTTCTCACTGCTGTAGAATTGGGAGCGTCCCATCTTGCTGTGAGGAGTCAGGAATACCATTCCGGTGCGCGACACGATATGGTTGTCGATGACGTCGAGCGTACGTTTGTTTTCCACTCCCACGACGCAGTCTTCCAGTTTCAGGTTGTAGTTGTCGCGTTTCAGCTTCAGCAACGCTTCCTTTCCGTTTTCCCGGATGAAGGCAGCCACCGCTGCGTCGGCTTCCATCGTGATTTTGTTGCTGCGCTTCGACAGAATCTTCTCTGCCTCCTTCATATAGTCGTAGAGCGACTGGTAGGAGTGGTCGCCCTTATAGGGTTCTATGCCGCAGTATTCGGCAATGGTGGCGAGGTTGGTGCGGATGACCTCCATGTGGTCTTTTTTCACCTCCTTGCCTTTCTCTTTCTCGTCCTTCATCGTCTGGAGCTGCGACTGGAGCTCGTCGAGGAATCCCATGTTGTAGTACTGCGTCTCGTATTTCTCCTTGTCGCTCTCGAAGAACTGCGCCTCATAGGGGTTGTCGGTGAACGACGTGACGGCGAGTGCCTCGTATGACCAGCGCGACGGGATGACGTCGCCGATGAACGGCACATAGCCCGTTGTGCTCTTGGGTGTCAGGTCGGCGAAGTTGACCACCAGTCCGCAGAGGAGTATCTGCGGGATGAGCAGCAGCGGTATGCTGATGTATATGGCGACCACCGAGTTGAGGCATTGTGAGAGGAGCAGTCCTGTCAGGTTTGCCAGCAAGGCGGTGACGAACAGGATGAGCCACCACTGCCAGAACAGTCCGTGCAGTCCCATGATGGTGTTGCCGATGACGATGAACAGCAGGGTCTGTATGAGTGAGACACCTGCCATATATGCTATTTTCGACCAGATGTAGCTGCTGTATGACAGGTTGAGGAACCGCTCGCGCTTGAGCAGGGCGCGGTCTTTGATGATTTCCTCGGCACTGCCGCTCATGCCTGTGAAAGTGGCGACAATGACTGCCATGAAGAAGTAGCTCACCAGGTTTTTGTTGTCCATTATGGTGTAGCCCTCTTGCGGGGCGTAGCGGGTGAGCAGGGCACAGATGACGGCGAGCAGCGGAGCCATCAGGAGTGTGATGCACAGGTACTGTGTGTTGGTGATCTTGGTTCTGATGTTGCGCATCAGGAAGATGGAGAACTGCCTGAGTGCGCTGGGCTTCTTCTGGTCTGACGGCGGCACGTCGCTCACTGCCGGTTCGGGCATCTCCTCACGCTTGTCCAGATAGAGTTCGTGCCAGTCCTGTGGCGTCATCTTTCGCTCATCGGATGGCTCGCCGGTGTTGCTGAGTGCCTTCTCATCGATGATGTTGAGCACAATCTCCGGGTTGACGTTGCCGCAGGTGGGGCAGGCGCTGGTCTCCGCATCGGCATAGTTGGCCGCCTCCTTGAAATAGGTGATGGCGTCGATGGGGTTGCCGTCGAAGACGGGGTATCCGCCCCTGTCGAGGAGCCACAGGCGGTCGAACAGCTTATAGACATCGCTCGACGGCTGGTGGATGTTGACGATGATGAGTTTCCCCTTCAGCGTCTGCTCCTTCAGCAGGAGGATGACTTTCTCGGTGTCGGCGGACGAGAGTCCTGATGTGGGTTCGTCGAGGAACAGCACGGCAGGTTCGCGTATCAGCTCCAGTGCGATGTTGAGACGCTTGCGCTGTCCGCCGGAGATGTATTTGTTGATGGCGGAGCCCACCTTCAGGTTCTTGGTGGCGTCGAGTCCCAGGTCTTTCAGGGTCTTCAGCACGCGGCGGTCGATTTCCTGGTCGGTCAGGCCCTCGAAGCACAGTTTGGCGGTGAACCATAGGTTTTGGTAAACCGTCAGTTCCTCAATGAGCAGGTCGTCTTGCGGGACGTAGCCGATGAGGTCTTTTGCTGCGGGCTCACTGATGTCGTGCCCGTTGATGGTGATGGTGCCCTCCTGGGGCTTCATGCTGCCGTTGAGCAGTGAGAGCAAGGTGGTCTTTCCCGTTCCCGAACCGCCCATGATGGCGAGCATCTCGCCGTTTCTGAGCGTGAAGCTCAGGTTGTGCATGCCGTTGTCGCTGTTGGAGTATCTGAAGTTGATGTTTCGTCCGCAGAACTCCACTGCCTGTGTTTGGTCGGCATCCTTGTTGTATGTGCTGATGATTGACGAGTAGTAGACAGGCCGTCCCTCGGCGTTTTTCAGCACGCTGCTCTGCTGCCACACCTGATAGGTGCCTGCCAGGACGCGGACATCATTGAGTTTCACGGTGTCCTTGCCCATGTAGGTGAAGATGAGCAGTCCCGTTATGCGGTCGAGCAGTGTTTTCAGGACTCCTCCGAATCCCTCGATATGATGTAGTTTGACCCACTCTGTCTCGCGGTTGTACACGAAGTCGGTGAAGTCGTTGTATTGTTCATCTGTGATGTGCAGCTGCCTTGCCAGGGTGCTGAACATGGCGTTGGCCTGCAGGCCGTCGTCGCTGCAGAACTCCATCAGTCGGAGCAGCAGCAGTGCCTCCTCGCTGGGACGTATCCTACCGTGGAGGGCAGAGCAGATGGAGGCGACAGTCTCCTCGCTGTTGAGGTCGTCGGTCATCTCGTATGCCATACGCATGTCATCATACAGGTCGAGGTAGATGTTGATGTTGCGTATACCGAAATGATGGCGTAGATAACTGACGAGCATTTCCTTTGCCCGTGCCTCGTCTACTTGCTCTTCTTTGCCGAATAACGCAAACAGACTGATGAAGCTGGATAGTATGACGTCAGTCATTCTTGTATCTAGTCTGCAAATATATGAAAAGTCTTACACTACCTTTTCATCGCGAAAGTTAATAATCGTTAAAAAGGCCTCAAACCAACTTTTTGCGGAGCGTCAGTACGTTATTGTTGTCCACACGCTCGTAGTTGATGGAGTCCATGATTTGTCGCACCAGGTGGATGCCCAGTCCGCCGGTGGGGCGTTCCTCCAGACTCAGTGTGGTGTCTACCTCTTCCTTTGCCGTGGGGTCGAAGGGAATGCCTTGGTCGGTGATGACAAACTTCATCCGCTCCTTGTCGGCCTCAGCCTCAATGAGCACCTGTCCTTGCGTGCCGGCAGGATAGGCATAGTCCATGACGTTGACGACAGCCTCCTCGAGGGCGAGGTTGATGGACATCGTCTCAGGCATGTCCAGACCTGCTGCTTCGCACACCTCATCGATGAAAGCATTCAGTTGGGGAATCTCCTCGATGTTGTTGGGCAGGGTGAGGCTCTTTTGGAATAATGCGTCTTTTTTCTCTCTCATATATAGTATGGCAAGCATGGTCTGGTCGTCGTTTTGTTCGGCTTTACCCACAAACTGGTGTATGGCATTCTCCATCTGCTTGACAAGGGCATGTGGCTGGTTGCCAGCCTTGCGTGCAGCACTGATTATCCGGTCTTCCTGGAATTGGTTGTGGTAGATGTCCTCGGCTTCGGTCACTCCGTCGGTATAGAGGAAGAGGGTGGTCTGCGGACTGATGATGGCCTCCTGAGAGGTGAATTTCCAGTTCGCCACCACGGCAATAGGCACATTGGGGTCGCATGGCAGCATGTCAACATCGCCGTGAGCCAGCAGCATCGGGGTGTCGTGCCCTGCATTGCTGTAGCGCAGGCGCCCTGTGGGCAGGTCGAGCACGCCGACGAACATGGTGACAAACATGCTCGACTCGTTGGTTTCCGACAAGGAGTTGTTGATGGCCGCCAGGATGCGGTTGGGTTGTGCCTCATGGGCGGAAAGGGTGCGGAACAGGGCTCGTGTGACAGCCATCACCATGGCTGCTGGAACACCTTTTCCCGACACGTCGCCGACGCAGAAGAACAGTTTCTCGTCGCGGATGTAGAAGTCGTAGAGGTCGCCGCCCACCTCCTTGGCAGGAGCCAGCTGTGCATAGACGTCGATGTCGGTGCGGTCGGGGAAGGGAGAGTTGGTGCTCGGCAGCATCGACATCTGGATGTCGTGGGCAATCTTCAGTTCACTGTCCATGCGTCCTTTTTCCTCGTTGACTATCCTCGACTGCTCAATCTGGTTGACGAGTGAGTGCTGCATCGTGGAGAAGGAGTCGTACAACCGCCGCATCTCGTCTTTTGACTTGATGACAGGCAGTTCGGCATCGAAATTGCCCTTGGCAATCTCTTCCGCTGAGTTGGCGAAACGGGTGATGGGTTTGGTGAGGCGGTGGATGGCGGAGCGGCATACCAGTCCCATGATGAGTAGTCCGAGGAGCATGATGGTCATCAGCACCTTGATGAAGACGTTGACGATGGAGTAGATATCCTTTGCCGGTACGATGATTCCCATTCTCCATCCTGTGCGCTTGATGGGAGAGTGGAAGATGGTGAATCTCTCACCATTCTTGTCTCTGAAAGCTGATGCGCCGTCGGTTTCGGAAAGGATGTTGTTGATTATGTTTGGCCTATCCTCACCGATTTGCCTCTTGAAGTATTCCTGCAAGGTGGCATCAACATCCAGTTCGTCATTGGGATGTGCGATGAATGTGCCTTGTTTGGTGACGATGAAGCAGGATGCGTGGCCTTTGTTGTCAGTGCTGTCCGATCTCCGTAAGCCGAAATAGTAGTCTTCGTTGATGATGCTGTCCACCTTGTGCTTCAGGTCGGCAATCCAGTCGAGCGAGAGGTCTGCGGTCTGTATGGCGTAAATCTCATTTTTGCTGTTGGTCAGCGGCATGGAGTAGGTGGACATCAGGACTTCGCCGCCACCTACATCGATGTATGGCTCCGACCAATAGCCGCTGTCTGTGGCGAGCGGCATCGTATACCATTCCTTGTGCAGGTAGTCGTATTCTTTCGTGTTGAGCTGTTTGGTCTTGATGCCTGTGCTGTCGCGATAGACGTATGGTGCGAAAGGCTTTCCTTTCTTCGGCTCATAATTGGGATTGTAGGCAACGGCAGCACCCATGATGTTGGGGTTGAGCTGGAGCAGGTGCATGGGGGCATAGTATGCCCTTTTGTCATTGCCCATGGTCTCCTCCACCTCGGTCACGTTGTTGGACAAGGCCACCTCGACAGCAGAGAAGATGTTGTTGATTTTCTCGTTGGAAACGTCCATCGAGGTTTGGTAGAGGGCAGCGAACCCCACGGCTCCAACCAGCCATATCAGCCCGAAGATGAGGGCTGATATGAGTGAGAGGATAAGTATCATGATAGCCAGTACTCGCCATGTCAGGCGGAATGCCATCGAGCGTGAGAATCTGAATATCTCTGGTAGTTTCATGATAAGATCATTTGTGGTGTTCTATCCCTGCGGTTTTGGGGATGCTCAACTCTTTTTCTTAGGCTTGCGGCGTGCCCATCCCTCCTCGGAGAAGTCGGGCTCGTCGTCCTTGAGTATGATGTCATGTCCTTGGAAGAACTGCCGCCAGTCGTCCTGGCGTCCGCTCTCCATGCGTGCGCCGCCCCGAGTGCCCCGCTTGTTCTTGCGTGGCTGCTCTTCGGTGGTCCTTGCCGTGCGCCTTGATTTCTTCTCAAAACGGGCGAAGTTGTCGGCGGTCGACTTGCGCTCCTCGCGGCGGCGTGGGGCGCGTGCGTTGTCGCGCGGCTGCGTGCTCTTGCCACTGCCCTGCTGGCTACGGCTGTCGGCATCGTTGCAGCGCACCTCACGGTTGTGGTAGGTGGCGCCGTCGAGTCCTTCCATCACGCGCTCGGCGTCTTCCTCGGGCACCTCGATGTAGCAGAACTTCGCCATGAGGTCGATTTGTCCCACCTTCACCTTCTGGCGTCCCGGCACATGGCGGTTGATGAACTGCATCACCTCGCCGGGGTAGAATCCGTCGTCCTTGCCCAGGTTGATGAACAGGCGTCGGTAGCCTGCCTCTGCCTGGTGCCCCTTGCGCTGCTTGCCCTCGCCCTTTGCGCTGCTCTTGCGCTCCTTGCTGGGCTTCTCGATGATGGGTGCGTCGGCGTAGTAGGCGAGGAAGCGGCCGAAGTTGATGGACACGATTTTCTTGATGAGGTCTTCCTTGTCGAGATATTCGAAATGGCGGTTGATGTCGGCCATGAAGGGTGCTATCTCCTCCTCGTTGACATCGGCTTTCACAATCTGGTCCATCACGCGGTAGAGCTGCTTGGTGCAGATTTCCTGCGGTGTGGGAAGGTCGGCCTCAACGAAGCTCTTTCCGATTTCCTTCTCAATCGCCTTGATTTTCTTCTGCTCGCGGGTGTGGACGATGGAGATTGACGTGCCCTTCTTGCCGGCACGCCCGGTGCGCCCGCTGCGGTGGGTGTAGTTCTCAATGTCCTCGGGCAGGCCGAAGTTGATGACATGGGTGAGGTCGTCGACATCGAGTCCGCGGGCTGCCACGTCGGTGGCGACGAGCAGTTGGGTGAGGTGCTGGCGGAACTTCTGCATGGTGAGGTCGCGCTGCTGCTGCGAGAGGTCGCCGTGCAGCGACTCAGCGTTGTAGCCGTCGCGGATGAGTTTGTCGGCAATCTCCTGCGTCTCTATCTTGGTGCGGCAGAAGATGATGGCGAAGATGCGGGGGTAGTAGTCGACGATGCGCTTCAGGGCAAGGTACTTGTCCTTGGCGTGCACCATGTAGTAGATATGGTTGACATGCTCTGCGCCCTCGTTGCGGCTGCCCACGACAATCTCCTTGTGGTCGTGCAGATAGTTTTTGGCGATGGCCTCTATCTCACGGCTCATGGTGGCGGAGAAGAGCAGTGTGTTGCGGTCGGTGGGTACGCCCTTGAGGATTTCGTCGATGCTCTCCGAGAAACCCATGTTGAGCATCTCGTCGGCCTCGTCGAGGACGACATTGCTCACGGCGTCGAGTTTGGCGACACCACGGTTCATCAGGTCGATGAGTCTGCCGGGTGTGGCGACGATGATTTGGACTCCTTTTCGCAGGGCCTTCATCTGGTCGACGATGGATGTGCCGCCATAGACGGGGACGATGTGTACACCGGGCATGTATTTGGAGAAGTCCTTCAGGTCGTCGCTGATTTGCAGGCACAGTTCGCGTGTCGGCGAGAGGATAAGTGCTTGTGTGGCGGAGTTGTTGACATCGATTTTCTGGAGGAGCGGGATGCCGTAGGCGGCGGTCTTGCCCGTTCCCGTCTGTGCCAGGGCGATGACGTCGTTGCCTATGCCCAGGAGGTAGGGGATGACCTCCTCCTGGACGGGCATGGGACTCTCAAATCCCATCTCGGTAATGGCGCGGCGTATCTCTTCTGAGACACCAAGTTCTTCGAATGTCTTCATTCCTTGCTGTTCACTTTCACCAGTTCCACTTTGAAGATGAGGGCAGAGAATGGCGGTATCTTTCCTGCCTGACGCTCACCGTATCCCAAGTCCTGCGGGATGTAGAGTTCCCACATGCTTCCCTCGGGCATGAGGGTGAGTGCCTCGGTCCACCCCTTGATGACCTGTGTCGGGCGGAACTTGGTGGTCTGTGGGTTGCGCTCATAACTGCTGTCGAAGATGGTGCCGTTGACAAGGCGGCCCTCATATTTCACCTCCACCTCGTCGTCCTTGGTGGCTTTGGGTCCGTTGCCCTCGCGAAGCACCTTATACTGCAGGCCGCTGGGCAGGGTCACCACACCCGGTTTCAGTTTGTTGGCAGCGAGGAACTCCTCACCCTGCTTGCGGAGGGTGTTGGTGTATTCCTCGTGTTTGCTGACCACGAAGGCAGCAGCCGTGGAGTCGTTGAAGTGGGCATAGTCCTTGCGCAGTGCGGCGAGGAAGCCTTGTTTGAACATATCGCCGTCCAGCTCGTCGATGATGCCGGCGACGCTCTTGCTGGCCTGTCCAATCATGTTCTTGCTCACGGTCTGGGCGATGTTCACACCAGCACCATAGGCTACAATCTCCTTGTTGTTCTTCAAGGAGTCGATGGCATCAGAGAAGCCCTCGATAAACTTGCTCATGTAGGTGGTGTCCACCCCCAGTTGTCCGGTGAGGTAGGGGATGAGTCCGTTGGTGGCCTCCATGCCCATGGCATAGCTCATAGAGTCGGCTTTGTTGGTGAGGTTGACGGGTGCAATCACCTGTGCTGCCTCATTTTTCTTTTTCTTCTTGTCTTTCTTGCCCGTTGTTGCAAGGCAGAAAGAGGCACTCGTCAGGACGACGAGTGCCAATATCAAAGTTCTTTTCATGACCTTTTTAGTTCAGGATGTCAAGCAATTCGACCTTGAAGATAAGGGTGGAGTAGGGCTTGATGTCGCCCATCTCGCGTGAGCCATAAGCTTGGTCGGCGGGGATGTAGACCTCCCATGTTGAACCGACAGGCATGTGGGTGAGGGCCTCGCAGAAACCGGGGATGTTCTGGCGCACCATCATCTCCACGGGCTGGCCGCGCTTGTAGCTGCTGTCGAAGACATTGCCGTCGATGGTCTTTCCCTCGTAGTTGATTTTCACGCGTGCGGTGTCGCTGGGGATGGCACCCTCGCCCTCCTTGATGACTTTGTACTGCACACCGTTGGCAAGACTCTTCACACCGGGCTTCTTGGCGTTCTCCACGAGGAACTTCTCGCCTTCTGCCTTGTAGCTGCCATATTTCTTGTCCATTATCTTCTTGTGGATGTTCTCAGCCATGCCGTCAATCTTGGGCATCACCTCATTGGGGTTCATCAGGGTGGTGTCGTTCTTCAGACCTGCTGCCATACCAGCAAGAAGGTTTTTGCGGGAGAGCTTGTAGTTCTCGTCGTCGGCGAAAATCTGGGAGTTGATGCCGCTGGCCATTCTCATGCCCATCTCGACACCCGACTGGAAGGCTTCCTGGCGCTTGTCGCCAGCAATCTTGGCACCCTCGTTGAATCCGCGGAGGAAGTCGGCGATATAGGCGGTGTCCACACCCTGCTGCATGAGGTAGGGCTTAATCTGTGAACCATTGGCGATACCGATGGCATAACTGAGTGTGTCAATGTCTGATGTCAGGCTAGCTTTGTATTTTTTGCCACAGGATACCATGGTGGCGGCACAGATGACCAAAATGGCCACGAATGAAATTTTTTTCATGTCTCTGTTTTTGTTATTTGATGAATGTTTTTTTAATTTTAAGGAGATAGTTTCTATAGCTCTATAGCAACAATCTCAATTTTTAATCTTTAATCTTTAATTTTTAATTTAATTCTTTATCTCCTTCAGTTCCACGTCGAAGATGAGGGCGGAATAGGGAGGAATGAGCGAACCGGCTCCGCTCTCGCCATAGCCCAGTCGCCAGGGAATAAAGAAACGGTATTTT
>Ga0247611_10010836_pt1 | contig 10639 bp, 15 predicted proteins | sample 177DNAGHGhighgp2_FD_192422 | JGI IMG/M metagenome (GOLD analysis project Ga0247611, IMG submission 192422) | Sheep rumen microbial communities from Palmerston North, Manawatu-Wanganui, New Zealand - 1770 DNA GHGhigh gp2 | ecosystem: Host-associated > Mammals > Digestive system > Stomach > Rumen... | reverse complement strand
TTCTTACAAATCTTTTATAGGGATATAAATTATATCTATTCTATTCTTGATAACTATTTATTATCACTTAAATCAGAAACCGTAACGACTACAGGCGTTGTGTAGTAATACGCATCGTGAAGTTACTCCCCTACTCTATTGAGAGGGTGAATATATAGTCTGAACTCGCACAATAACTCCAACAATATGAAATGCGAGAACCAGGCAGAAATACCTGGTCGCCACAGAAATGTGGTCAGTAGGTCTTACCAACCGAAAGTAACAGAATGAGAAGTAGGTTCCGACGAGTGGCTTAACCGTATAGGTCACTATAAACACATTGAATTGCTGGGAACTCTCGGAAATGAGACAATCAGCAGCCAAGCCCGAAAGGGAAGGTTCAACGACTATTCCGAAAGGAAGTAGGGCTCAAGCGAGTTCGAAATGGTAGACAACCCTAGGGGTTGGTGATATAGTCTCATCTTTATGGAAACATAAAGCAGTTCATAAGAGAACGCACATGGTGTAGCGAACCATGTGGAAGATTTTGGGGTATTTGGGCGTTTGTATAATGTCAAATTCTTAAAACAAAATGATATAAAGTTTACGGAATTGCGAGCCATGGAAGATGGAGAGTTTAACTGGTGTATAAGAATGACCATTGAAGGTTCACCACTTCTTATCAATATTGTTCAGGATCCGGTTTATTTGTGGAGAATAGGAAGTGAACATTCTATCACTAGACTCGGAGCTGATAGCGAAGACGGTATTCCTCAGTACAATTTTGATCTCTGTCAGATAGGAGCAACTATTGCTGCTATCAGGGCTGCAAGGTTCTGTAGAAAGAAAAATCCATTCAATGGTGGTATAGACAAGTTTGTTACAGAAATGATGGTTGATAAGTACTTTACATACATTGAATGCGAGGCTAGAAAACCTATATTTGCGGAGCAGAATCTTTTTAATGCCAAGAGATTTTACCATGAAGCATTCAAAGAGATAGAATCCAGGATTGATGATAAGATACTAGCTGACATATACACTATGCAACGTGGACAGCATGGTCAGGATCTGATTGGAATCATTCCTGATATCAGTTTCTTTGAATTTATGGATAAAGTAAAGACAGATTACTATGGTGGAGAAGAAGAACTAAAAGAAATTCGTTCAAAGTATCCACAGGAAATAATTGATAATGATATTAAAACAGGCGTAGCAACATTTTAAGGAAAGATACGACAGATACATCGCACCTGAACCTGATGAAGAACCTAAAGAGGAATAATACAACAGAAGTAGCCACTGCCAAAGGTGACTACTTTTTTATTGCCATGCTCTCCATTCACATCTCCCCAAAGATGCAAACCACACATATACGCTAGCATGGTAAGTCTAAAGAGCCCTCTAGTATAAAGCTAGGGGGCATCTTTCAAAGAAAGGAGGATAATATGATTGCATATAGAAGTACACGTTTAGAAAGTTCAGATACGTCAGGTGAAAGTTATGGAATTACAGTTGATGGACAAGTGATTACAGGTATATGCTCCAATATGTTTGCAGGTAATACTACTTTTAATCTTAATGTCCATATAGGAAATAGTGTTAATAACTGTGCATATATGTTTTATGGTTGTAATAACTTAAATCAGAATATTTATATTCCTAATAGTGTTAATGACTGTGCATATATGTTTTCAAGATGTAATAACTTAAATCAGAATATTTATATTCCTAATAGTGTTAATAATTGTGCATATATGTTTTCAAGATGTAATAACATGTGCAACATATCCATAGGCGGTAGTTATAGAAACATCAACACTTATGCAATTGTAGGCGCATATGATCCGTCAGATACACACAATCGCAAGAATTTATTTTTCAACGTCGCACTAAACAATAAATTCAACATTACAAATAATAATTCAATATGTAGAAATAATGTCACTTGGAAAACAATGACAAATGGATTTTATAACGCCACATATAACATTTATTGTTATTATAATTATCCAGGATAAGGAGTAATCGTATGATAGGATATAGAGCTTCTACTATTAAAGATTCTGGCTCAACAAAAAAATATACCGCATCTTACGGCAATACATTATATAAGACAAGTTTTGCCAATTATTATTATAATTTTAGCAGATTTAATAACTCCGTTGTTATAGGTAATAATGTCAGTAACTGTTCAGCTATGTTTTTTCAGTGTTACGGCCTTAATAAACCTGTAACAATAGGTAAAAATGTTACTGATTGTGCTAATATGTTTTGTAATTGCAACAATTTTAATCAACCTATTACTATTCCTAATAGTGTTGTTAATTGCGCTCATATGTTTAGTAATTGCTCATACTTTAATCAACCTATTAACATTTCTGATAGTGTAGATAATTGTTCAAGCATGTTTTATAGATGTGCCCGCCTTAACCAGCCTGTAACAATAGGTAAAAATGTGGTTGATTGTACTAATATGTTCAACACTTGTACAAATCTCAATTCTATTGTAACTATTGGTGATAATGTAACAATTTGTTTGAATATGTTTCGTTCTTGTTACTCTTTTAATTGTCCTATAAATATTCCTAAAAACGTAACATCTTGTATACGAATGTTTGGCGACTGCAAGAACTTTGCTCAGGATTTAGTAATACCAAAAAGCGCAGTGAGTTGTCAATATATGCTAAATAACTGTGTTAATTATAGTGGTAATATATACATAAATTCTCCAGAAACAAATCTTTTCTGTATTTTTGGAGATAGAAACAATTATCATAATTACAGAAAAAATTTGTTCTGTAATGATTTGTCTGAGTTAGTGAACACAGACTTATTTAATATCTGGAGTGGCCCTTGGCATCCAATTTGGACAGAAATGAGTAACGGATACTACAACGAGATGTATAATATTTACTTATATAATAATTATGTTGGAACGTAATTAAAAGGAGAATGATAAAAAGACGGGTGTTTCAACTTTCTAAAATGTTCTTCAAAAAAGGATTGTATAATCATAAGGAAAGTGATAGTATACCAATACAGGAATAAATTATTCCTCCCTCAAACCATTTAGTGAGGCAGTCACCCCTCGTGGCTGCCTCATCCTTCTTTTTGACTGTTCTTTTTTTGTAATCAAAAAAGGCGCATTAATCCTTAGTCAATGCACCTTTTTTGATCAGCTTTTTTTATTGAAACTGACCGCAACAGAATTAAGTATAATTCATACTTAATAAATATTCAATAGAAAAAGGTGGGTTACAATGATAAAACATAAGTTAGAAGGAAACAAAGAAGAACTACTCGAAGCTATCGAAAATTGTGTTGTTGGTTATAAGTCACTTAGGAACAGAGAAATCGTCAAAGACCATTTTATAGATGGGATGACCTTTGAGGAAGTAGCCGAGAAACACAAGATGTCAGTTTGGCAGGTTAAAAATATTTCTTATGGATGTGAATCCATCATAAAAGCTTACCTGAATAGGTAACAATCACACTTTCTTCCAACGTTTTTAAATCTAAAAACACATTTTTATAACATTTTTATATGACCTCTTGGATATTACAATAGTAAACACAAGAGGAAATTAACTATGTCATTCAAGTACTACAATCCCAATCCTCGTCATCGTAATGGTGTTGGGGATTGCACAGTAAGGGCTATATCAAAAGCATTGGATTTATCATGGAATGCTGCATACATTGATTTAGCTGTGCAAGGGTATCTGATGGCTGATATGCCTAGTTCCAATGCCGTAATGGACTCATATCTTCGTTCACAGGGCTTTTCAAAACATGTCATAGATAATAATTGTCCGGAAGAATGCTACACCGTAGGGGACTTCGCACATGATCACCCTTATGGCACGTATATTCTCGGAACGGGAACGCATGTAATTTGTGTTAAATCCGGGACAGTGTATGACAGTTGGCCTTCTTGCGATGAAGTTCCTCAATACTTCTATAAAAAGGAGCATGATTCATGATAACCGGTCAACAGATTTATCCACAGTATTATCAGAATTATCCCGCTTACCCACAATATCAACAGCCGGTTCAGGTAGGGCAACAGCCTGTACAGGGTATGCCCTCTCAGATCCTTGAATGGGTGCAGAGTGAAGATGAAGCTATAAAATTTCCACTAAATGCGGGACAGAGTATATTTCTGATGAACCAAAACGATGACTATCTTTATATGAAGTCTGTCGATCAGTTAGGCAAAACAAAGTTCATCAAAAAGAGGCTTGTTGATGAAAGTGATAATCAGGAAAACAAGATAGACCTTTCAAGCTATATCCGCAAAGATGAAATTTCAAATCTGATCACAGATATAGTTCAAAAAGAAGTAGAAAGAAGGGTATCTGAGATATCATTCAAACCTACTAAGACAAAACGGCGAGTAGTAACTAGTGAGGATTGATAATGAATTCTTTTTTTGGACCAATGTCAGGAATGATGAAGAATATGATCCCTGCTCCAATGCAAAGAGCTATGGATGTTATTCAACAGTATCAACAGATAAAGCAGAATCCTGATAAGCTTGCATCTTTTCTTCAGCAACATGGAATGATAACAGATCAGCAGGCAAAAGAAATTAAAAGTATGGGAAGCAACTATGAACAGGTTGGTCAGTACCTTATGCAGCAAGGCAGGATGCCAACCAATGTTCAGCAGTATGAAAATCAGGTTAATCAGATACAAGGCCTGATGAGTAACAATATAAAAGAGCATCAGTAACCGCAATTTACTGGTGCCCTCTCACGAATAAGGTTTGTACTTATCCGCTAACCAAGTTAAGTATAAACCTTTTTGTGGGACTTTTCAACGGTTTCAGTGCGCATGAAACATAAAAGTTCACGAAAGGAGAAATACTTACCATGACAGATAATCAAACCGGAATGGTAATGCCAGTAGCTCCGGCTTACGCAGCAGGTGGTTACGGCGGATTTGGTGGCGGTTTTGGCTACGGAGCTGATTGGTGAATAGCTTGCCAATGTAAAATCGCGGAATTAAGCGGGAAGGCTGAGATGCTAATCCGAACCGAAGGCTAGACTAAGTCTAGTCAGGGGCAACGCATAGGAGTTGAAAAGATATAATACTCCCACGAGGCCGCGACAATCACACACTTGTCATATCTCAACACAAGATGTATATTGATTACAGTTACAAATTAACCATTGTGCTTAGGATGTGTCTAAATGGGATTTGATAAATTTACAATGGATGATTATGAAATAACTCGCGAAGGTAGAGTTATTAACAAGAGATGGAAACGTGAAGTTAAACCAAGGCCAAACAGTAAAGGGTACTTAAGAGTAAACATTGCTGGCAAATTTAGATTCGTGCATAGATTGGTTGCTGAGCTTTATGTTCCTAACCCTTATAACAAAGAACAGGTTAACCATATAGATGGCAATAAGCTGAATAATGATGCTTCTAACCTTGAATGGACTACTAATATGGAAAACCGGAAGCATGCTTTAGAACATGAGCTTAACGTGTTTGGCGAGAAGTGTTCGTGGGCGCAGCTTAATGATGAAAAAGTAAGATTCATTAGAAATCATCCTGAAATTGGGCCAACAGAGCTTGCTAAGATTCTTAATGTTTCAATTGGTGCTGTAAAAGGCGTCAAGCAAAACAAGACTTGGAAGCACGTTGTGTGATTGAAAAGATATGCTGAACTAGTACAAATTAATCAAGTACTAGATGTATAAGACAAAAAGCTTATACGGTAACAAAATGGGCTCATCCTTATCCTTCTCTTCGCTTTTGGCGGATGGGGAAACGGATTTGGTGGATGGGGAGGAATGGGAGGCATTGGCGCAGCAGCAGCTGACGGTGCACTTCTGTACCCATGGATGAATCAGTCAAATCAGATCCATGATGGCTTCAGAGATCAAATGACAAATACTACCATCAATGGAATCCAAAACGCTGTCACAAGTGGTTTTGGTGATGTACAGCTTGGTATCGCTGGTATCAATCAGGGACTTTGTCAGGCTGCAGCAGGCATTAATCAGAACATTAGTCAGACCGGAAACGCAGTTACAGCTGCAGTAACTTCAGGCTTCTCACAGGCTGAGGTTGCAAACAATGCTAGACAGATGGCAAATATGCAACAGGCTTTTGCTAATCAGACAGCAATGAATCAGGGCTTCAACGGTGTTCAGAGTCAGCTTGCACAATGCTGCTGCGATAACAGGCTCTCAACAGTACAGACTCAGGGTATTATTCAGAACGAAGGCAACGCTACACGCTTTGCTGATGCTAACAATACTCGTGATCTCATCGAAAATCAGAACCGTAACAGTCAGCTTATTCTCGACAAGTTATGTGCTCTTGAGCTTGACGGAGTTAAGAATCAGCTTGCTCAGGCTGAAAGAGAGAATGTTGCTCTTCAGAATCAGCTTAACATGGCTAACCTTGCAGCTTCTCAGGTTGCTCAGACTGCTGAACTCAGACAGAACAATGCAACACAGCTGAATAGCCTCGTTGCAGAATTGAGAAGCTGCCCTATCCCTTCTCAACCGGTATTCGGAAATCAGCCTATTTTCACATGCAGCCAGAACGCTGGATGTGGATGCGGTAGCTTCTGATAGGGGGGGGTGAAACTATGGCAGCTGAGTTTTCGAGCAATGCGGCTCAGACCGTTCCAGTAAACGGTAGCGTGATTTTCACAGAATCCCCCGTTCCATGCCGCTGTGGTTTGATTTATCACAGAGACGGGTCAGGGATTTCCCGACTTGCCAATAGGTTCTTCCGTCAGAATATCATGCAGGGATGGAGAAGGAACAGTAACTATGAGGTATCATTTCATGCCAATATAGCTGTTCCTACAGGAGAAACTATTCCACCTGAAGGAATTTCACTTGCAGTCTTTATAGATGGTGAGGAGGATCCTTCAAGCCTTATGATTACGGTTCCGGCTGCAGTAGAGCAATTTGATAATGTAGGCGCGGACTTGATCGTAACTGTTCCATTTTTGTGTGGATGTTCTTCCGTATCAGTAAGGAATACAAGTACTATTCCAATTACTGTGCAGAATGCAAACATTCTTTTTGACAACTGAAAGGAGCACACATGAAAGTATACGACAAGATTGAAGACATGCTGTGCGATGAGCTTGAGCATATTGCTGAGCAGAAAGAATTAACTCCTAACGCTCTTGATACGCTTGATGTTTCAATAGATATTCTGAAGGACATTAAAACTATTAAGGCGATGGATCAGGAATACCCTGAGGACGGATACTCCCAAGGATATTACGGCAGAATGCCTATATACATGTACGATGATATGGGCATGGGCCAGGGTGGAAATTCCTATGCTAGAGGAAGAGGCTCAAATGCGCAAAGAGATTCAAGAGGCAGATACATGTCAGCTGGTGGATATTCAAGAAACGACGGTTATTCCGGAGACACCAAGGAAGAGCTGCAGCGCCTTATGAGCACAGCTAAGAATGAAAGAGAACGTGAAGCTATTAGAAACGCTCTTGATCATATGGATCGATAACAATAAAGAGGCTGTTCACTTAAAAGTGGGCAGTCTCTTTTTATGACTAAAAGGAGGGATTATGGACTACAAGGATAAGAAAGAAAAAGCTGAAAGATATGCAGAAAGAATCAAGCAGAGACAAGAACTGTATGAAATCAGGCACAAGAATGACAGGCCCAAGAAAGAAGTGACTACAGGAAAAAAGGTGCTGGCTTACATGATTGCTAACTGTACCATTATTGAACTTTATTCTTTGGTAGCGATGACAATCTTTGCTGACCTGTCTGCTCTCCCATTGTTGATCACAGCCGTAGTGGCTGAGTGCATATCAGTATGCGGATATTATGTTAAGAGCACAAAGGAGAATTCAGCAAACGGAATAGTATACGAAACTGCTATGAAGAAACTTGAATATGAACTTGAAAACAATTCTGAAGATGCTGTCGGATGATAGAAAGGAGGTAGCTATGACCCCACAAGAGAAACTGATAAGTATTGCAGAACAAGAGGTAGGATACTGTGAAAAATCCAAGATAGCAGTTCAACAGAATCCATCTGTCTTGGATGAAAAAGTAGCCGGCGCTGGCGCTGATAATTACACCAAATATAGTCGCAGTCTAATTAATTGGATAGGAGGCCCTTACTCTCAAGGAAACCCATGGTGCGACATGTGGTGCGATTGGATTTTCATTACTGCTTTTGGGCTTAAGCTTGCAAAGGAAATGATCGGTGGTTGGTCAGCATATACTCCTACTTCAGCTCAATATTATAAAGACATGAATCGTTGGTATGGAAGTCCACAGATAGGTGATCAGATTTTCTTTAAGAACGATAAAAGAATATGTCATACAGGAATAGTCTATAAGGTAGACAGAGACCATGTTTATACTATAGAGGGTAATACGTCTGCAAATGTAGGATTAGTTCCTAATGGTGGCTGTGTCGCTAAGAAATCTTACGCATTAACTTATACCAGGATTGCAGGCTATGGCCGCCCCAAATATGAACTTGCACTCTCCTCTCCTATTACAAAGCCTTATCTGTATAAAGGAGTGGATGTGTCTGCTGCTCAGGTAAAGGTTGACTATAATAAGTTAAAAGAATCCGGAGTTGAATTTGCCATTATTAAGATAATACGTAAGGATTTACAACCGGATGCGATGTTTGAAAAGCATTATTCAGGGTTTACATCTGCAGGGATTCCGGTACTTGCTGTGTATAATTATTCATACGCTGCTACTGTTGATAAAGCAGTAAAAGATGCTCAGATTGTACTTAAGACTTTAGCAGGACGACGTACTGCAGTATGCCTTGATATAGAAGATTCTGTACAGAGGAACCTGGGTGAAAAGCTAATAGAAATGATCAACGCTTATCAGGAAGTAATCGAATCCGCCGGTCTTCCATTCATTCTGTATACCGGTCTTGCATTTTATAATCAGTATATAAAACCATGGGCCAACAATCTTAAGTGTAAAAACCTATGGATAGCAAGATATAACCTGGGAAAGACTGTGATGTCATTTCAGCATGAACCGGACCAAGGGAAAAAGCCATTAAGTAATATTATTGGGTGGCAGTATACTTCTTGCGGAAGGGTGAATGGATACGATGGAGATATTGATCTTGATGTTATTTATAAGGATGTGGATAAGGTGAATCCTGTAATAGGTCATAACATCATAACCAGAGTTAAGACTTCAGGTTCTCGTCTTAATGTAAGGAACTCTGTGAAAAACGGCGCCATAGTAGACAGACTTCTAAACGGATCTGTTGTTGATGTTCTTGCTGTAGCAGATGGATGGTGTAAGATCGGTGACGAAAGATTTGTATCTGCAGATTATATAAAAAGTAATACTTTAGGTATCATTACAGCAAATAAACTGAACATCCGCAGTTTAGATTCAACAAAAGGAAAGGTGCTTGGAATATACTTAAAAGGAGATGCCGTAGAAATTTTACGCCAATCTTCTTCCGGATGGTACCTGACTCCAAAGGGATGGATTTCAAATAACTATGTTAAGTTACAGTGATTTTTTAGAGAGCCTAAACTTAATTGATACGTCGCTTGTCAGAGAAATCTATAAATGGTATACTGAAACAAGTACAAATTAATTGTACCAGTCCTTCCGCAACTGTGAAAAATCATCAGACCAATACACATGAAGTCTTTAAAAGCTGAGTGTATCTAGGGGGAAGTGCCACTCCCGAATATTTGTAGTGTGACTACGATACGAGAGTGTATACTAGTTGCACGGAACCCACATAAGGGACACACTATTTTGTAGTGTGTCCCTTTTTTTGCAAAAAAGTGTTGACATGTTTAATTTGTCATTGTACTATAAATACATAGGAAGTGCCTGTCCTACAAACCGAGCCGCGGTGCTGTCGCAAGACTGATGCCCATGAGCCGTGAGTAGGTAAGGTGCTTTTCTTATTTTACAGAATAATGAGGTGAAAGATTTTCAATGAGACAGTTTATTATGACCAATCTGAATACAGTAGCGCCCATAGCATACGTGAACGGTATGCTTAATCTTGATGCGCTCACATTAGGCGGATTGGATTATGCGGGAACAGACTCATACAGAAAATGGATAGATCCTTAAAGCAGGCAAAACTGCAGATAAACAGAGACAAAGGTCTATCCAAACAAAATGGATAGACCTTTTTTACTGGGCAATAGTTCAATGGTAAGAACCGGTGTCTTATAAGCATCAAATCCGAGTTCGATTCTCGGTTGCCCCACTCTCCGCGATTCGCCTAATTGGCTATGGCGTCTGCCCTCCAAGCAGAAATAATGCGAGTTCGAATCTCGTATCGCGGTCTCAGAAGAAGAAAGCAGGCACTTCCTACTTCTGATCACAAACATAATAAGCGGATAGTCACAGGCACGGCTATCCGCACAACGGGTATAAGGTGTAAAGGTTTGCACGCTGCGCTTGGGACGCAGAGGAGAGGTCCGAGTCCTATATATCCGATAGGTGCTTCTCCTGACGAGGGAAAATTAAATGTCAACCGTCGTAAATTAGGCAGCCGATTTGGGGTCGTAGCTCTAATTGGGAGAGCGCCTGCCTTGCAAGCAGGAGGTTGAGGGTTCGAAGCCCTTCGATTCCACTCCGGCATAACTCAACTGGGAGAGCGCTTCTCTTACAAAGAAGAAGTT
>Ga0247611_10010832_pt1 | contig 10646 bp, 8 predicted proteins | sample 177DNAGHGhighgp2_FD_192422 | JGI IMG/M metagenome (GOLD analysis project Ga0247611, IMG submission 192422) | Sheep rumen microbial communities from Palmerston North, Manawatu-Wanganui, New Zealand - 1770 DNA GHGhigh gp2 | ecosystem: Host-associated > Mammals > Digestive system > Stomach > Rumen ... | reverse complement strand
CGGGTGCGAAGCCAGGGCTGTTGGCGCCCGCCCAGTGGCCGAACGAGGTGCCGCCGTGAGTCATATAGAGTGAGAAGGAGATACCTTTGGAAAGCATTTCGTCCATACCTTCCACCATGTCCTTGGCAGGGCGCGTCTCATGGCGTGCTCCCCATTTGTCGAACCAGCCGCTCCAGAATTCCGAGCACATCTTTGGAGCATTGGGGCGCAGTTCACCTAAGCGGCGGAACTGCTCGTCGATATTCGCACCCGTGCCGAAATTCATGGTCCATGTCAGGTCGTCCAGACCATTTTTCTCAAAATTTGACGACCAGTCGCACTGGAACAATGCCATCTCGTTGCCATAGATGGAGCGCAGGCAGTCGCGTATTTCCGACACGTAGGGTTTGTCCTCGCCGTATGAGCCATATTCGTTCTCCACCTGTATCATGATGATGGGACCTCCGTTTTGGATGGTGAGCGGAGCGAGTTGCTCACCCACCTTCTGTTCGAAGATTTTCACACGCTCCATGAAATACGGATCTTGCTCGCGCAGTTTGATATCCTTCTTCTTCAGCAACCACCAGGGCAGACCTCCCATCTCCCATTCGGCGCAGACATAAGGACCTGGACGGACGATGACATACATGCCGTTTTTTTGTGCCAGACGGCAGAACTCCGCCACATCGTTGTTGCCGGTGAAATCAAATTCGCCCTCACGCTGCTCATGGATATTCCAGAACACATAGAGGCACAGCGTGTTCATGCCCAGAGCCTTGCACATCTTGATGCGGTGGTCCCAATAGGGGCGAGGGATTCGTGGGTAGTGTACCTCGGCAGCCTTCACGACGAAAGGTTTGCCGTTGAGCAGGAATGTCTTGTTGCCCACAGTGAATGTTTCCACTGGGCGTGCTGTTGATACGGTTGCCACGGCCATCAGCAGAAGAGCCGTGAGCAGAAAGGATTTATAGTTCATAGTTCATATTATTATTTAGAAGCTGTCGAGCCATGCTTTGAGTTCCATAATCATCTCGATGTGGTATTTGAAGCTTAGGCGGCTTCCCCATCCGTGGCCTCCGTCGGGATAGACGTGGATGGAGGCAGGCACATCGTGGCGGTAGAGTTCGAGATAGTAATTGGCACCATTGGCTGGCGGCACAGCGGTGTCGTCGTCGCTCAGTGCTATCCATGCGCGCGGTGTGGTGCGGGTCACGAGTTGGTCGCTGCTATAGTTTTTCTCCAGTTTCTTGCGGTTGCCCTTTCCCAGGAAATTGTCGTGTGAGCCTTGGTGGCTGAATCCCTGCATCATGGTAATGACCGGATAGAAAAGGATTTGGAAGTTGGGCTTTGCGGTACGCTCCGACTTGGTGGCTATGATGGATGCAAGATGCCCTCCGGCGGAGGAGCCCATGATGCCCACGTCATTTGATTTCAGGTGCCACTGCATGGCGTTGCGCCGCAACAGTTTGATGGCCTCTTCGGCATCTGAGATGGGTACTTCTGGGTTGCCGTGTGGCATGCGGTATTTGAGCACCACGGCAGTGATGCCCATGTTTTGGAAGAATTTAGCCCACTCATGTCCCTCGTGGTCCATGGCGAGGTGGGAATAGCCGCCGCCCGGACAGATGACGATGGAGCGTCCTGTCGACTTCTTCTCCATGGGGAGATATATCCAAACCTTGGCAGTGTCATTGGGCACACCGTTGCGGTTGGGTGCCCCTGTGGGCCAAAGGTTCATCACTTTCACACTCTGTGCCGACATCGAGGCGGCCATGATGACGCAGGTCATCAGCATAAGGTATCTTTTCATCATTCTCTGTTTTTCTTTTGAAATGATAGATTATTTTATCAAATAGGCTTTCTGTTGGTAAATTTATTGCAAAGGTAGCGAATTTTTTGTAATATTGCATCGCGAAACGACAATATCAGCATTATTATGTTGAAAGAAGTTAAAGAAATTAAGTAGTAAAAGTAGTTAAGCCATATGTTTACAAAGGAGTTAGGAAGAATAGGAAAAAGGGAGTTAAGGTGTCTCTATATGGTTGTCGCATTGGTGCTTGCGGCCAGTGCCGCTGATGCCAAAGTGAGATTGCCCCACATCATTGGCGACAATATGGTCCTGCAGCAGCAGACGGATGCCCGCTTATGGGGATGGGACAAGCCGGGGACGCGCGTCAGCGTCACGGTGTCGTGGAATGAAGAGACCTACACTGCCACAACTGGACGTGATGGCAAATGGATGGTAAAGGTACCGACGCCCAAAGCGAGTTATACTCCCCTGTCCATCACCTTCGACGATGGTGAGCCGACCACCATCAGCAATGTGCTTTCCGGTGAGGTGTGGGTGTGTGCTGGTCAGAGCAATATGGAGATGCCCATGAGGGGGTTCGGCAACTGTCCCGTCGACGGTTACGTCGATGAGGTGCTTCACGCCCGTGAGTACCGTGGCATCCACTATGTCAAGATTCCCAGTGTGATGCGGATGACCCCACAGGAAGATGCACAATGTGAGTGGCGTGAGGTGGGGTCGCAGACCATCGGCGATTTGTCAGCTACCGGATATTTCTTTGCTCAGGCGGTGACGAAGGCACTCGACATCCCAGTGGGATTGGTTGTAGCCAATAAAGGAGGTACGCGCGTGGAGAGTTGGCTCACCAAAGAGAATCTGGAGAAATACACCAATGAGCCCACCGATTCTGCCGGCATCGTGCGTTTCAAGCCTGAGTGGGACTACCACAGGGCGCTGGTATGGGGCAACGGTACGTTCAACCCCATCCTCAACTACACTGTAAAGGGCATCATCTACTATCAGGGTTGTTCCAACGTGGGTGACCCCGGCAACCAATATTCTGAACGGATGAAATTGTTGGTGAGTCAGTGGCGGGAGCAGTTTGGTCTGGGTGAGATACCATTCTATTTCGTTGAGATAGCACCTTATCATTATGACAATGTCAATGCAGATAATGGCGCGCGTCTGCGCGAACAACAATATAAGGCTTCTTTAGGTATTCCCAACAGCGGTCTGGTTTGTACCAACGACCTGGTGTATCCGTATGAGTCAACACAGATTCACCCAGCGCAGAAACGTGCTGTGGGCAGGCGCCTGGCTTGTCTTGCACTCAACCAGACCTATGGGATGTCTGAGGTGTGGTGCAAGAGTCCTACATATAAGGATATGCGGATAGTGGGTGATGCCATTCATATCCATCTCAACGACGATTATGGCAGCATCAACCGTTTTGAGGGCATTGAAGGTTTTGAGGTGGCAGGGGCCGACCGTGTGTTCCATCCAGCCAAGGCGATGCATTTCTGGCGTCCCGGCGGCGGTTACTGGGATGAGACCATCCAAATTGTGTGTCCTGAGGTGAAGCAGCCTGTGGCACTGCGTTACTGTTTTAAAAACTTCCAGATAGGCAACCTCAAAAATGGTGCCGGGCTACCCCTCATCCCCTTCCGCACGGACGATTGGGGAGATTGACTATTTTCCGACAAGTCCGACAAGTCTGACGTGTCCGACTTTTCACAAACTCATCAAGCCATGAACTCTTTCAACTATTGCCCAATCTGCGGAAGCAGGCACTTTGTGCCCAACAGCGTGAAAAGCAGGAAATGCGAGGACTGTGGATTTGAGTTTTTTCAAAATCCAAGCAGTGCCTATGTGGCGTTCATCACCGATGGTAATGGACGTTTGTTGGTGGAGCGGCGCGGTCGCGAACCGGCACTTGGCACCCTCGACTTGCCTGGTGGCTTTGCTGATGCAGGTGAGACCGCTGAAGAAGGTGTTGCCCGTGAGGTGTTGGAGGAGACCGGACTGGTGGTGACGGCTTCACATTATCTGTTCAGCATCCCCAATACCTATCTCTACTCGGGTATGTCCATCCCCACGCTCGATATGTTTTTCCTGTGCGAGGTAGAAACCATAACGACACTCCGTGCCGCTGATGATGCCGCTGAATGTATGTGGATAGCATTTGAAGAACTACACCCGGAGGATTTCGGTCTCGACTCCATTCGCAAAGGGGTACAAAGATGGATGATTGAAAAATGAAGATGGGATTACCATCTATTGAACAACTCAAATTCAACATTGCAACCTATTGAGTAATATTCGCCTCTCTTGAAACCGGCGAAAAGCCCCATGGAGAAATATTGATTGGTCAACCCATAACCCACCTCTATATAATGGCTTAACCCTTTCAGATGCAACCCGCTCAGATACAGCCGTTCCTTCTCAATGAGATTGCCGGCAAGCGGAAGCCACGACAGAATAAGCATGGGCGACTCATAGGTGGCATTCATCCTAAAGTAGTATTTTGATGAGTTATACCAGTTGCGGTGGAGAAGTTCAAATTCTCCGCTCCACTCATCGTTCCACCCCCCAGGGATATAGTCATTTCGGAAATTGTTGAAATCGAGGAAATAGGTTCCTTTGCCCCCCAATGTGTAAAGTCCACCTCCAACACGCATGGACAGAGAGCGGAGACATGTCATGGAATGGATGTATGAGCAGTCTGCTTCCCATTTCTCGAAGTTCATCCTCTCTTTGCTCCATTTTGGAATGGTGCGGTCGTAGTTGAATGTGATGACAGGTCCTTTCCATCCCAGTGGTCTGAGGGAAGCCGTAGTTGTCCAATATATGGCTTGATAGCGTGTGGGTTTACCCATATCCCGGAAGTCTTTGTCAATGACTGAGGTCCAACGGTTGAACACCACTCCCGCCTCAAGACCAAAAATAGGTGTAAAATCGTAGTGAGCCAGTACTTCTGTCTTGTAGTGCCTGAAATAGCCAAGGTCGACCTTTTCCAAGTCAACCGTGTCGCCGCGCTCTTCCCTCACTTTGTCGATGACTGTGGAGTTGGACAACAATTCGCCTGCTGTCCATCTGAATTTGACATATCCGTTGTTGCGTTTGTCGAAATTATAGGTGACGGGTATGTCTGTCAGCAACTGGCGGTACTTGAAAGAATAACCCATTTTTATTCTTGTGTTGATATCCATGTTTTCGCTGAAGTCATATCCTATACGGGTGACAAAACGATAGGATAATCCCCTGCGCTCGGAGTAACTGATATTGATGGGATTGAGAACGGGATAGATACGGTAGTAGCCACGTTCCTCCTTGCCGAAATCACCTCTGATGTCATGCAGCAGTTTTTCACCCACCACGTTCCAGAGAACATCTGTGAAAGGTTTTCGTCGAGGAGGCAGAGATGCCTGCTCCTCTCTTCGTCTCTGACGCTCCTCCCGCATGGAGTCGTCAGCGGCATATAGCTGTGACTGTTCCTTGGTGAGCGTATCAGGACGTATGCTTCTGATTAGTTTGCGACTTTCTTCATCTGTTTCTGTTGTTGTAAGACTGTCGGCGACATTGTATGTGGTTTCATAGACAGCCCGCAGACGGTTGCCCACAAATGCGAATTTTGCTTTCAGGCGGCTGCTCACAGGGAGGAGGGAGGCCATGCCCTCCTCACCCATGACCAAGCTCAGTTCGAAAAAGACAAAGTCGTATTCGCCCGACAAAGAGCAGGAGATGACTTTTCCTGTAGTCATATCCACAATGGCATGTCCCCTTACGGTTTGTGTGTTGGATGCACGGCGATGGATTTCCACCCGGGCGTGCTTGCCCATGACTTTACTGATAAAATAGCGGTAGTAGCGCTTGTTGCTGGGATGGAAAGGAGACAATATCCGGTCGTAAAAGAGGGTGGTGCGGTAAATGTCGGGTGTTAGATAGTCATAGATGTTGGGCAGCATCGTGCGGTGGCGGCGGATGGTGCTGGTTCGGGCTATCAGTCGGGCATCACATGGTGTTTTGTCGTGATAGGTAAGCGCTACAAGATATTCTCCAACGATGCTCCTGCGGTTTTCCTGAGCAAAATTGTGCATATTGGGTATGGTGAGAAGGATGGGGTTGCGGCGCTCGGTTTTTACTTGGTATCTCATGTAGGCCGTGGTTTGGTGGCCCTCGGTGGTTGTATCAATGGTGGCTCGGTATGCGAACATATGCTCGATGACAAGAGAGTCTGGAATACTCCTGCCATTCGCTTCCATCATAGCCGACAATGCCCATGCGGTGATGAGAATCCTGTACCAAGCCATTTGCGGTATCATCGCTACAAAATTACTGCTTTTTATCCTTATTACCCCCATTTTCTGTAAATAAACGTTAAAAATTGATGATTTGATGAAAAAAATCATCGTAAAATTTGGAACATATATGAAAATTGCTATACATTTGCAGTGTACTATTAAAGTAGTACACTAATATACTCAATAAAATGATAGTTTGAAACCGAATTACTCACCCTATAAAATAAAGATGTTATGATTACCATTATCACTTTCTTCGTTACCGTGTTTATGTCAATAGTCACCTTCTTTGGTGCATAGTTATTAATCAAGTGAATAATCAAAAGACTCGTAACTCACTTTTATAATTCCACAACAATGATTGACATTCAAAATATTGATTTCAAGTACGCAGGCAACAAGGAACAGGTGTTCCAGGATTTCAGCCTGCAGTTGGACGCCAACAACATCTATGGCCTTCTTGGCAAGAACGGCACCGGCAAGAGTACGCTGCTCTACCTCATCGCCGGTCTGCTTCGCCCCAAAAAGGGTTCGGTGAGCATCGATGGCATCAAAACTATACTGCGCCGTCCTGAGATACTCGAAGAGCTGTTTATCGTGCCCGAGGAGTTTGACCTCCCCTCGATGTCGCTCGATGAATACGTCAGCATCAACCAGCCCTTCTACCCCCATTTCAGCCGTGAGGTGCTGAATAAATGCCTTGAAGACTTCGACATGCCTACCTCTCTCAAGTTGCAGTCGCTCTCCATGGGTCAGAAGAAGAAGGTCTTTATGAGTTTCGCCCTCGCCACCGGTACACGTCTGTTGCTGATGGACGAGCCCACCAATGGTCTCGACATCCCATCCAAAGCACAGTTCCGTCGTGCTGTCGCCAACAACATGACGGAGGACCGCACGCTGATCATCTCCACCCACCAGGTGCATGATGTGGAGTCGTTGCTCGACCATATCCTCATTCTGAGCCGCAGCAACCTGCTGCTCAACGCTTCGGTGAGCGATATCTGCGACCGTTACAGTTTTGAGTACCGCGCTCCCGGTGAGCCGATGGACGACGTCATCTACAGCGAGCCTTCTGTGCAGGGCAATGCCGTCATCACACCCAGAAAGGCCAACTCGCCGGAGACACCGCTCAACCTGGAGTTGCTCTTCAATGCCGTTACACTGAAGAAGATTAAAAATTAAGGATTAAGGATTAAGAATTATGATTACACCTGCATGTAGAGACGCGATGTGTCGTGTCCGCAAACCAAAAAAGGTGGAACATCAAAATCATATGTCTAAACTCCCAATCTCCTATACTTCCAAACTCCTAATAAAATAACAATGAACAATATTTTCAACATACAGCGCGTGGGATGGCTCTCCCGGTGGATACTTGCCACCGACATGCCCTACTACCGTAAGAGTGCCGCCACGACACTTGCCGTTATTCTTTTCATCTTGCTAATCCCCACTTTGCAGTATTTCTTCGGTGGTGATGGAGAGACAGCTGGAGAATTCCCTGCAACGGTGATGCTTTTCATGTTGGCTGCCGTATTCCTCCTTGGCGGTAGTTATATGATGTATTCCTACTCACAGCGGAAAGAAGGATTGCGCGAACTGAACTTGCTGCCAGCCAGCAACCAGGAGAAATTCCTCATGCGCTATCTTCTATCCTTTCTTTCTCAGTTGGTCATTTGCATAGGTTGCATCCTGATAGCCGACCTTGTGCAATATGTCGTGGGATGGATTATTGGGAGGTCTGAAACGTGTTTCTTCATCCCCCTCATGTGTGATATTCTGAGTCGTTTTGACAATATACCCGGTCCTATGGTATGGTGCCTTTTCACTCAGTTCCTGTGGGTACACACCTTCTATATTGTTGGAGCCAATTTCTTCCGCAATATCAAGTTCAGTTGGTTGTTCACCTCCATCGTCCTGTTCGTCTTGTTTTTGGCAGGTATTTATTTGCTCAATTCTTTTGTGGAGAATGGCCGTCAGGTGACGTTGTACATGGAGAACCATACATGGCAGTTCAGCTTTCTTTTCCTGGCATTAAGCATCTTTCATGTGTGGCTCGCCTATCGACTCTTCTGCCGCCGCCAACTCGTGGGCAGGTTCTTCAATTGTTGATACTCCACTTTGTCAAACCATATATAGAAACAACAATGGAAAATTTCAATATCAAACGTTTCGGAAATACTTTTAAATGGCTCTTCTGCGAGAACCGTGGCCGTTTATTGGCATGGACAGCAGGTTTTGCATTGGGAGTCTTCGCCATACAGTCCCTATTCCTTTGGATGATGGTGGCACGCATCAATGGACTGGAACTGAACTCCGAGATAGTCACTGGGGTATGTACTCCCATTACTAAGATTGGTTGCTATGTGGCACTTCTCCTTGGTTTTTGTCAGATATTCTCCACGCTGAGGCTCAAGCAGAAACGTATCGCCTATCTGACGTTGCCGGCAACCAATCTGGAGCGCTATCTGGCGGCTTTTATCATGGCGACAGTTGTATGGACCATCTTCATCTTGCTCGCTGCGGTACTGGGTGATACCCTGCGGATGGTATTCTTCGGACTCCTGGGCAAGGGATGGGTCAGTGGAATAGGAGCATATTTCTCCTCCAATCATCTTGACTTGATAGGAAGTTCAAAGGTGATGAACTATGCATACACCATATCTGTTTGGCTTTGGACATGTTCGTTCTATGTTCTCGGCGGCACTTTGTTCAGGAAACGTGAATTCCTTTTCACCACTCTTATCCAGATAGTGCTTTTCACAGGTTTTATTTGGCTGTGCAAACAGTTAGGCAGCAATTTCTTCGAGGATCCAGACATAATAGTAAAAAATGTTAATGCATTTTCCTATGTTGTCGTATTTGGCCTGTTGGCCCTCTCCATTCTCAACATCTGGGGCAGTTACCAGTTATTCAAGCGCTTTCAGATTATCACCTCTAAATGGACAAACGTATGATTTTCAACAACGACAAGGCCATATACATGCAGATGGCAGACCGCCTCTGCGATGAGATTATCTCCGGTAAATATCAGGAAGATGAGCGCATTCCCAGTGTCCGTGAGTATGCCGTGCTCCTGCAGGTGAATACCAACACCGCCATGAAGGCTTACGACCAATTGGCTCGCGATGAGATTATCTACAACAAGCGCGGCCTCGGCTACTTTGTCAAGTCTGGTGCCAAGCAGAAGATTATGACAGCCCGCCGCAGTGAGTTCATGGAGCAGCATTTGCCCGAGCTTTTCCGCAACATGCAGTTGTTGGGCATCGACATCAACGACGTGACTAAAGCATGGGATAAAATTAAAAATTGATGATAGAAATTTGAATATTACGAAAGGGCGGATTGCAAATATTGCGAATCCGCCCTTTTTATTATCCGGATATTCCGGAAAATCCGGTGGACAATCCATAATTTTTAATATTGAATATTGATTTCTTTTGAGGATATTAGTTTTTTCGCTACCTTAGCACCCTCAAAACCTATCCAGTATCATGCGTAGAATAAGTAGAATAAAAGGAATTGTCATTGCCTTGGCTTTATCAGGCATATCGTCATTTGCCCAGACCGGTAAGGAGTGGGACGACCCCAAAATCACCAGTGTCAACCGTGAGACAGCACATACTGTCGGTATCCCATGGGCAAATGAGAAAGATGTGGCCAACCCTATCAGTGAGTCACCCTATTTCCTGTCGCTCGACGGCAAATGGAAATTCTATTGGGTGAAGTCACCCACAACGGTGACGGGAGCCAATTGCGCCAAGGACTACAATGATGCTGCATGGACCGATATTGACGTTCCCTCCAGTTGGCAGGTGTGGGGGCTCAACCACGGCAAGTCGTGGGACAAACCCCTCTATTGCAATGTGGCTTATCCCTTCTCTTTCAATGAGTCCACATACAGTGTGATGGCCAGCCGCCCAGGTTGGTTCACCTACAACAGTTCGATGCCCAACCCCGTCGGTACCTATCGCCGCACCTTTACCATCCCCGACTCATGGAAGGGGCGCGATGTCTATGTGCGCTTCAATGGTGTGGGCCATGGCTATTACCTTTGGATTAATGGACAGCGGATAGGATACAGCGAAGACTCTTACCTGCCTTCAGAATTCAACATCACTCCATATCTCGAAGAGGGCGAGAACGTCATTGCCCTGCAGGTCTACCGCTTCACCAGCGGTTCGTTCCTCGAGTGCCAGGATTACTGGAGGCTCACCGGCATCCAGCGTCACTGCTTCCTCTGGTCTGCACCCAAGAGTCAGATACGCGACTATTTCTTCACTACCGACCTCGACAACACCTACACCAATGCCAAGGCCAATGTGAAGGTGAGCATCACCGGTTCTGACGCAGTCTCCGGTGGTGAGGTGGAGGCACGCATAGAGAAAGACGGTGCTGTGGTGGCATCCGTCCGTCAGCAGGTGGCTTCCGAGATGAGTCTCGACATGGATGTGACAAAACCCCAAAAATGGAGTGCCGAGGAGCCCAACCTCTACGACCTGGTGCTGGTGTTGAGAGACGGTGACGGAAAGACTGTCGACATCCGCGGCGGAAAGGTGGGCTTCCGCGAGGTGGGC
>Ga0247611_10010831_pt1 | contig 10646 bp, 11 predicted proteins | sample 177DNAGHGhighgp2_FD_192422 | JGI IMG/M metagenome (GOLD analysis project Ga0247611, IMG submission 192422) | Sheep rumen microbial communities from Palmerston North, Manawatu-Wanganui, New Zealand - 1770 DNA GHGhigh gp2 | ecosystem: Host-associated > Mammals > Digestive system > Stomach > Rumen... | reverse complement strand
GGAGCTGCAGACTTAGCAGCTTGAGGCTTAGCCATGCCTTGCTGCTGTTGCTGCTGTGCTACCAGCTTTGTAACCACGTCAATGTAGGCATCAATATCGGATACTCCTTTATATCTGCCAAACATCTTCTCGCTTTCCACAATCTTCTGTACACCATCAAATCTGCCCATTTGAATCTCTTCATGCAGACCTCTGATAAGAGCAGGATTCTGCAGAAGTTGTTCCTTGCTCTTTGCATCCCAAGTATCCTTGAGAATCTCATTAATCTTTGGAAGAGAATCATGTGCATCTTGCAGTGCATCAGAAAATTCTACATCTTCATCGGAAGCTAGGTTTGCATTTGGACGATAGTGAGTATCTTCCAAATCCACGTCCATAGGGTCAATCTCATTCCTCTTTAAAAGAGTCTTGATAGCTTCCTTGTCTCCCCTATGCACGTCTATAAGAAAATTAAGCTCTTCTTCGTTTATGCCTGCTTTATTGAGAGATTCTACTGCTCTCTTCATTGGAGCCATCAACTGCATCTTCTTGGTGTAGTTAGCACCCATCTGCATAAGGCTCACAATGTCTTCCATTGAACGTGGAGCTATTTCCTTTCCATTAGCTTTGAAAGGCTTAAACAAGCTTTCATAAGCTGCTTTATAATCAAATGAAGGAGTCTTGTCAGGTTCCTCTACTTCAGGAGCATCTTCAACCTTCTCCTTCTGCTTAGGCTCAGCTTTAGGCTCTTCCTTAGGCTCTTTCTGAGAAGCAATAATCTTCTCTTCATTAGCCATGTACTGAGAGAATTCTTCATCAGACATTGACTCAAAGTCAATCTCTTCAGGTTTCTCTTCTTCAGAGCTTTCCTGCTGTTCCTCTTTTTCAGAAGATTCAGCTTCTTCTACCTCTTCAGAGTCATCAAATTGCTCTTCTTCGTCAAGAGTCTGATCTTCCTTTTCGGTATCGTCTGCCATGCTCTACTCCTACTGAACTACTTCCACTGCAGGCTCTTCAGAACTGGTTTCAGCTTCATGAAGATCATGAAGAGTCTTGTCTGCCTGTTCTGCAATATTGAATACATTTCTGCAATACTCTGTAAATCTGCCAATGCCTATCATGCATTCATGAAGCTCTTCACGGTATGCAGCCTTCTTGTCTGAAGCATTAAAGTTAGCTTCACCTAGAAGACCTACAAGCCTAGCAGCTTCATCCTTGCGGTAGCCTTCAAGAAATACCTTCTTGAAATCTGCATTGTCATAGAGATTCCTAAGTGCCTTAGCCATTTCAATACGCTTGTTGCACTCCTTGCGAATCTCGTTAGCCTGTTCGGGAGTAATGGAAACTTGTTCAGTCTTAGTTTCTTCTGACATAAAATTCTCCTTGTGTCTTCGATTCAGCTTTCGCTGTTAATCGTAAATTAAAATTATGTCAACCTATTTGGATTGACTTGGTCTTTGACTTTGCTTTCTTAGATCATAATGACCCTTAAGCATAGTCTGTTCCTGTGCATTTTGAGCATCCATCTGCTTATCCTGCAGCTGATTAGCTCTGTTAACTCCTGTAGCTTCATTAACGTAGTCAAGATCAATTCTATCAGCTTCACTGGCAGTCTTCCTAGACTTGGCACGTTCAGAATCAGTCTTGGCTTTCTTAAGGTCAATGTCAGCTTCATTCTCGTAAGCCTTAGCCTGTTCATTGGCAATTTGAGCTTCAAGCAGCTGACATTCAAGCTGTGCCTTCTGCTGCATAAGAGGATCAGGCTGAGGAGTATAATCCATTATCATTTTAGCCAAGTCAGGAAGCTTCCTAAGCTCAGCTATTTTGCACAATATAATCTTTGTAATATCAAAGGGAAGAGTATTGCCTGTAGTTTGAAGCATGAAAGCTAACTCTTCTGCCTTTTGATTGTCAACTTCTGCAGTAGAAACATTAATGCTTAAATCAAAGTTTCCTGCAAGAGATGCTCTGCTAATGCTTACAAACTCATCATCTGTAATCCGTATAACTTCTTCATCAGAAAGCCATACAGAGTTCATAGCCATTATCTTTCTTCCAATCTGCTTAATGCCATCAGACAGTCTTCTAAGAATACCTAATTCTCTCTTGGCTGTAGCATCCATAGCAGATCTAATGCCTGAAGCTACATTGCCTAAAGATTCAGATGTAATGCCTTGGCTAAAGCTCTTAACGCCTGTAAGAGCTTCTGCTTCACTGTTCTGCAAACCTATCACTTCCATAGCAGACTGAGGAATCTCTGGAAGCTTGGTCATATAGATGCCATCCTGAAGGTTACCTACAGGATTAAATTCAAAGTCTAGTCCTTTGTTAAACCTGTCACGGTTAATAGGATCTAGAATATCCTTTCTTACACCCTGCTGTGCATTGGCTGATCTTCCTATAAGATCTACTATAGACCTAGTAACAGCACCTATAATGTCTTGATTATCCTTTAGAAGAGAAGCATCAGCATCTCCATATACAGTATCATTGTCAGGAGGAAGGTACTGAACTACCACAAAAGGAAGTTCCTTGTCTGGGTAGGGATTCTCTTCCAGCCTAATCATGGTATCTCCTACCCATGAAGCTACAATAGGCTGTACAGTACCATCATTATGAATATCCCAGAATCCCCAGTATTCATATACTGTAAGCTTCTTTCTAGCTTTATCACTAAATCTAAAGCTTACATCTTCCTCTACTTTTCTATAGCCGTAGTCATCAAAAGCATTATAGGCAGATTCAGGTATCTTATCTAAATTACTATATCTTCCATCTTTCTTTAACGTAGACAAGTCAGAAGTAAACCTGTCTATAATAAACTGTGCATGCTCTATAACACCTTCACAGGAAGGATCTATAATAACATCTCTGCTATCTTTAACTTCCAGTACAGGACGGTTAACTATCTCTTTTTCTACTTCTTCATAGTGAGTACCTATCTGAATAGGTTCACCAGAAGCCATCATCTGCTGTGCCTGTTCAGGAGATACCTGTCCCTGCATCATCATTTGTTCAAGAGCAAGATAAAGCTGTTCAGGAGTCTCTGTCATAGTAGGAACTTCTTCAGTCACTACTCCTGTCTGAGTTTCCCATGACAGCTTAACAATTACTGTACCTGTATTTACTGCAGTCCTGACATACTTGTTAATGAACTTTACTTTGTTAATATCAACACGGAACTGCTTATTCAATATAAGCTGATTCTGTCTAGCTGCATCTACATCCATTGCAGTAACAGGATCAACTACAAACATCTTGTCTGTGCTTAAAAAAGGTTCTTCAAGAGCAGAATATCTCCATTCATTCTGCTTTCTAACAAGCTTAGGCTGAACTTTGCTTCGTCCATCCTGTACCTTTATTTTCAGCTTGCCTCTAAGAGAATCAATCCATTCATTTACTTTGGCTACATGCTGCTGATGGCTTCCTCTAGCTTCATCCAAGTCAGCCTTTAAATCTTTAACAGTAGGGGGATTCTCCCAGTCAACGAGAGAATCCCTTTCCTGCAGTTCATCCTGCCTGTCTTCTGCTTCAGCAATCCCTTCTTCAAGCACTGTCTTTAATTCTTCTCTAGTCATCTTTCACCTTTCCAGCATTAATGCTTCCACGAAGGAATTTTCCTAAAAAGAACCTTTGCAGCTGTGGAAGATTAGTCTTTACCAAATCAGGCATGCCTAATCCTACAACTCCAACTATCATGTCGGCTAAATGCTTGGAGCAGATTTCATAGTCAACCAGATATGCATGCACTGGCAAAGCAAGAATGATTCCAATGCCAATAGATACAAGCAGTCCAAAACATCTTTCTAAAGGTGTCATGGAAGGCTTATTGCTGAAAGCAAAGAAACCAATAAAGCCACCAAATGCAGCAAATATGGTTAACTGTAAAGTGCTTAAATCAAACATATACTACCACATTACATATAGCTGGGTTGCTACAAAGGCAATGCCTATGGCAACCAGAAGCCATCTAAATATTTTCTGTCTCTTCTGAAATTTAACAAAGTACTTGCAACCGGGACATTTGCTGTTATACGGACAAGGCTGGTCTACATGATAAAACGGACATGCACCTACTATGTTGCCCATAATAGCTACTCGAACAACGCAAGAATCTGCGGATTAGTTATAGTGTCAGGAATCCTTACATAGCCAAGAATCTCTCCATCTGGATAATGAAGAATCTCTCCATTAACACGATAATGACCTCTAGGAATGTACTTCACTCCACCTTCTGCATTCTGAAAATAATTCCAAGCAGTAGTATCGTCAGTTACCTGATCGCCTACTGCACCATAGTCCTTTAAATTAATAAAGTCTGCAAAACGGTCTCTAAGATCACGTTCAGCAGTTGTACCAGTTGCTACTGGAATCCATACCTTTGGAGCTTTACCCATATCATCCTCCTAGGAACGCTACACATAGCAGAGACTCTGCCGAAGCAGAGTCTCTACTATATTAGCACTGTGCGATAACTCTGAATGTAATCTCGTCTCCTGCTCTCAATGGGAACAGCATTTTAACCTTATTGGAAAGAACACCAATATCGCCTACTTCTTCATACTGTTCACCAATCCTGCAGTCTGCTCCATTATAGGATACCATAAGCATTGAACTACCGGGAAGATATCCAGCATACTCATCTACAAATGTAACTACATACTGTTCATCCTGAGGTTCATCAATAACTACAGTATCTGTATATCTAAATGCAAGACCAGAGTTCTGAGAAATAAGAGCAGTAATAGGACCAATGTTCTTAGCTAGGAAATTAACATATTCCAGATGCTCAGAAACCATCTGAATGTCTTCCATGCCATATGCAACTCTAATAATCTCGCATAAATGGTTAGCCACTAGATTAAGAGAATTAATGTTAGCAGCTACTACATTTACATTGGCAATAAAGCTATTGTTCTTATTATTCCTTTCCTCAAGGAATAAATGCATATGCTTAGGATCAAGCATGTGAGGATGATCTGGACATCCATGCACATGAGGATAAGGAGCTGGTCTATGAGGAGCAGGAGGTGGAGGAGGCATACAGCCTCCCATAGGAGGAGGTGGAAAGCCATAGCCCCAGTAAGGAGGCATAGGGTGAAATTTAGGAGGAAGTCCACCAGAAGGTGGAGTACAGTTACAATCGTGCATATCGCCCATAGTCAACTCCTGAATAGCCTCCCAAGAAGCTGTTTAAGTCCATGAATGCCTCATCCATGCCACTGTATGGATTAGGAACATTAGACCTAATTCTATCTGTAGCTAGTCCTGCTTGTTCAAAGAAAGCAGTAACAAACTCCATCTGCTCCTCACTGAGATTCTTCAAATTGTCATTCATAAAAACTCTATCTAACAAGTCAATGAAGTTAACATGATATTTAACTTCTCTATCTCCATCCATAGTCTCTTTAATATAAAGATATGGCTGAGAAGCGTTTATTTCACTTAATGTACCCTTTACAGGAGCACACCATTTTTTATGATATACATCTGGAGGAGCATGCCTGCATTTAGGATGCACCTGAAGAGGTATATTTCCAATACATGTATATATCATTAGACATATCCTTTAGCCTGTACAGCTAAACTTTCAGTATTTAATGGAACTGTAAATCCTTGCTGATCAAGTTCCTGACACTGTCTTTTAAACATTTGATAGAATGTATTAGATTCTGTCTTATTGTCTCTATTGATAATATCATGACTCATGTACATAACATAAGTAAGCAGTGCAGGAATCATTGTACCGGGAAGCTTTACCTTATCATTTATGTCTCTGAGCATAACTGGAGAAGCTTTATAGACAGCATAGACATATCCATCAAATGGTTTCCTAAGCATAAATGACCGATAATTTACTATCTTATAGTCGTATGCCATAGAATCCAGTACATCTGATTGTTTCATCTCTACACCACTCTTGTAGTTAAGAGACAACAGCATTTGTACATCATCATTAGTTAATTCGTATAAAGCTCTATCAGATACAGTAAGTACTGTTTCTGATTTAATAGACAAATTAAATCTACGATATAATTCTTCCATTCCAAGATTAATGAAATGGATAAGAGCATCATTATTCTTAGCTATAGCAAGATGTTGAGATCTAATTTGTATTAAAGAGATAATATCTTGAACTATCATTATCCACCAGTGACCCAACAATAAGTAGAAGAATCAACAGAAGATGTACCATTACCGGGAAATCCTCCTGTTGGTAAAATAGCATAACTACCAGTAGAAAGAATATATGTATGATCACATACAACAGACTTTCCAGAAGCTACAACAAATACTGGTTCAGCACCAGTACCGCCAACTTCTTGCATATTACCAGAAGCCCAAGCATTATACACAGTATTACAAGTTCCTTGGCAATAATAGTTTCCATTATTGCTAGAACTATCATATCTTCTAATTAAAGTACCATTTCGATTTACATCTATAGCTATAATATGAATATCAGCTGTATTAGTAGTAGGCAAATTAAAAATTAATTCACTTCCTAAGTCATCAGGATATAAGTAAATTGTACCGCCCATTGAAGCAGTAATCATTCTAACATTATAATTATAACCTGTAACGGTACTTTCAACAGGAAGTGCTTTAACAGTACAACCTATTAAAGTTACAACAGCACCATTTGCAGAAGCAGCAATGCAAGAAGTAACTCCAACAGCATTTGAAGTACTACTTTTTAACCGTAAATTAACTGTTAAATGCTTTAATGTCCATCTACAAGCACCTGAACCAGCTACAATACCAGATCTAGGCATACCAAAATCATAATATGGAGGCTGAATAATAACATCTTTATTACCAGATTGTGTAGTAATTATTATTGATCCAGTAGAAGTATTAACTTCAGGAAGAACAATAGCTTCTTCATAAGTTCCTGCATAAACAGAAATAGTAACATTTTTAGTACCTAAAGCTAATTTAGAAGAAGCCCATTCTACAGCTTTATTTATTGTTGTAAAAGGAGTAACTACACGTTCAGAATAACTTAAATTAAATGAATCAGTGTCATTATCAACTCCAGGATTAACATATAAAGTAATATTAGATTTAAGAGGTACTTGAATATCTAATCCTGCAAGAATAGTTGCTTTAGTATTATCGTCAATCTGAGAAAAATCTACATAAATTTTACCCTGACTATCTTTAGCAAGACCCTTACCTAAAGCTAAAAGATTTTGAGAAATAACTTCACGAGTAGCAGGTTGATTAGTTACATAAGTAACATATTCAACAGGAGTATTATTAACAATTTTAGTAATGGTACCATTAGTAGTAATATTACCAGTAACAGTTTCATTACCATTAACTTTTAAACCAGATCCACCACTAATTTCAGCACCACCATTACCAGTAATTTTACCTGTAACGGTTTCACTACCAGCAACAGTTAAACCACCAGTACCAATAGAACCTGTCTTACCACTAACAGTACCATTAGTAGTAGAGATATTACCATTAGTAGTAGAAATATTTCCACCAACAGTTTCATTACCAGTAATGCTAGAATTGCCAGTAATCTTTTCATCTCCAGTAACTGTGAGACTAGGATTATTTTCAGAGCCACCTTTAATTTCAGCAGTTCCGTTAGCTGTCAATTTACCTGTAGTTGTAAAAGTACCTCCAACAGTACCGTTACCGTCTACAACCTCATTACCTGTAACTCGTTCATTACCTGTAACAGTTAAGCTAGGAGTATTACCTGAACCACCTTTAATCTCGGCAGTATTATTAGCAGTAAGCTTGCCATCGACAGTCTCAGTTCCATACACGTGTTCATTACCATGAACATCAGAATTACCCTGAACGTAGAGACCAGCTTTATTATTGTTATCACCACTATTAATAGTAACAGTTTTCTTAAAGGTCTTAGCACCATCAATGGTTTCATCCATATAAGTATGAACTAAACCAGTAATAGAACCGTTAAGATCAAGCCAGTCTCTGGTAATAATGTCCCTACCATACTGATCTCCTCTAGTAAGGGATTTACGCATAGTAGAACCATTTTCAAGATAAATAGGAGTAGAAGGACAATAACCAAAGAAAGTAAGAGAATCTCCTCTAGTAGCACTAACACCCATACTAATGGTATTAGTTTCATCGTTTACATTAGGAGTATTAATTCCAGCTACATTGGGATTACCATATAGCCTAAACTCCATTCTATGTTCACCACCACTAGATACAGGATCAATATACTCAAATACCTGACCTACTGGATTAAGAACAGAATCTCTAAAATCGTTAGCCCATTCTACTCTAACAGTAGGAGAAACAGTACGATTATAAGTAGGATGTTTTACAACATAGCTATTAGCATACACATAACCATATGCTGGATTGATAGCTACATTATGACCATAGCGTACTGATTTTGAAATCTGATTAACTTCTGCATTTGCATCATAGCAAAGCAGAATAGGATACATTTCGTTAGCATCACTTCGTACCTGAGTTACAGCAGTATCTATGGTAATAACTTCTTCATGATTATCACCATAAATAAGAGCTACTTCACCATCATCTTCAGGACGAAGATTTTTTATATAAGTCTTGTCTATCTGATTACCTAAATAATCATTCTTGACATCAGCATCCACAGGCTCAGTAAAAGTTACATTACCTTGAATGGTAGTATCTCCACTATAATCAGTACGAAGATAGTTTTCATCAAGAAGACTTTTAAAGTATGCAAGACCAACATAGTCTAAATATGCCATTTACTTCTCCAGCTTAATGAGCTGTTCCTGCTCATCAGCATCTTTATTTAAATTTTCATACATGCCAAGCAAAGAGCCACAGAAAGCTACTACATGATCTCTATGCAGTCTAGAGCTAAACATCATCATTGTACCTAGCTGCTTTATGTAACTCATCTGCTCTGCAGGATTTCTGTCATCTTTCTTTATGAAATCCTCAACATCTTTAAGCAGTTTCATCAGTCAACTCCTCTACCTTCAATAGACCATTTTCGTCTTCTGAAACTGAAGTTTGTGGTTCAGGAGCTGCTATATGGCATATCGCATACAGCTTGCTTACACGAGAGTCAACTATTGGAGCAGAATAAATATTGGCTTTTAACCATTCTTTTTCTGTTATCATAGTTGGGTCAAACTTAGGTACAAATGTCTGACTAAACCATTGATACATTATGCGTGAAGGCTGTTCAGTGTCAACTCTAGGAAGTCTAGTACCTTCTACTACATAAACATACAGCTTCTGCTTTACATTAGGAAACTCATGATTCCAGTAATCCAGTATCTGTACTCCTTTAGGATCAGGAACATCCTTAGTGGAATCAAAACTAGATTTAGACAATACCCATTGAGTTCCAGTGCTATCAATAAATTTTCCTATAGGCTTAAAGTTCTCTATTTGAGTAAGACCAAGAGTAGGTTTCACTAAATTCTGAGACAATGAAGGCATCTTTATCATATCAGAATTCTGCGACTGCAGATAGTTCTGCTGAAAAGACTGCAAATAGGGATTACTCAGCATTATTCAGTTTCCTCCATAGCAAGAGACAAGCTGAAGATAAATGCACTAGTTCATGGCTTATGTCCTGATAGGAGACTGCATTCTTATATTCATTATACTCCATGTCTATGATGCCTCTAGCTCCTTCTATAGTGTTAGGATAGGACATCCATGTAGCAGGATAGTTTTTAAGAACATTTCCAGACTGCTTCATAAAAGCCCAATCCTTCGGTTTCTCAAAGGTAATCATTTCCTTCTCAGTGTCATAAAAATGTTCTTCTTCTTTTGGATTAATTTTAAGAGTTAAATCACTTGTACCGGTATGCTTTTTAACCCATTCATCTAGATTATGCATTACTTCTTCAAGCTTACGTTTAGTAGTATGATCTTCAAGATCATATTCATTCAAAGTATGCTTAGGCATATATTCTTTTAACTGTTCATCAATAAGACCAGCAGTAGTATCTTTCTTGCCAGTAAGGTAAATCCATCTCACCATACCATACTCCTTATATCAAAACAGGAGCTTTACCGTTTCTGATAAAGCTCCTTATACAAATTTCTACCTATTGTCTACTATGCACCTGCAGCAGGTGTAGTTGTAGTCTTCAACTGGTCAACAAGATAGAGAGTCTGCTGCTGAAGCTGATTCTGAAGATTAATCTGAGCAACAAGAGCAGCATTCTGAGCCTGAGACTGAGCAAGCTGATCACGGACATTCTGAGCAGCAATCTCACGCATGAGTTCTCTATCCTTGCAGTTTTCATCAGAAATCTGGGCAGAAAGTTCAGCATGCTGTGCCTGAAGCTGAGAAGCCAATGCCTGAGCCTGTAGACGATTCTCATAGCCTTGAGAAGTAATGTTATTATTAATAGCACAAAGCTTCTCACCAAGAGCCTGAGTATTCTGCATGCTCTGAATATTAACCTGATTAATGGCAGCATTAGTCATGTCACCAGTCTGGTCAATCTCCTGAGAAAGACGACCAGTAGAACAGCATATCTGCTGAGCAAGCTGTGCATTGCCCTGCATTCCTGCAATGGTATTCTGATTTACAGCATTAACGGTACCTGCACTAGAATTAGCAATCTGAAGACCGAGCTGATTAGCAGACTGAAGCTGAGAAATAGTGCCTTGATTAACAGCATCACCAACATGCTCTACTGCAT
>Ga0247611_10010828_pt1 | contig 10649 bp, 16 predicted proteins | sample 177DNAGHGhighgp2_FD_192422 | JGI IMG/M metagenome (GOLD analysis project Ga0247611, IMG submission 192422) | Sheep rumen microbial communities from Palmerston North, Manawatu-Wanganui, New Zealand - 1770 DNA GHGhigh gp2 | ecosystem: Host-associated > Mammals > Digestive system > Stomach > Rumen... | reverse complement strand
TAAATCATTAGACATAACTTTAGGAATTTGTCCAAATGAATTTAAAGCATTAATTAATATAGACAATTGTTTTATATTATTAATCTATATTTGTTTTAACTGTTCTGGAGTTAGACTGTCGTAATCAATAGTGTTAAACTATGCTTGTGTTCCATTATTAATTACATCAAGTAAATTTCTAGTTCTTCCTGATAATTTATTAAATTCAAATTGTCCTTTTTCATTGTAATCAAATATAGGAGCAAAACAATTTATAAACTATTCAAAATCCTATTCATATAAATACTTAGAAGAGTCTTTTACTCTATTTTCATTGAATCCTAAATGACTTATATTAAACTAAGCATTAAATATTTCTCCCTCAGGAATTTTATCGGTAATAGCTCTTTCAATTAAATATACTTCCATAGGAGTCATCTAATTTCTCATCATGTCTTGAGTTAAATTAGATACCCATATTCCAAATTGATTCTTAGCTAAATATATTTCCTAATCAAAATTAGGCAAAGTAAAAGTTATTTTTGAATCATCGTGCCAAACTAAATTAATAGGTTTGTCCATTTTATCATATACACGACTATTAAGATTTTCCTTTACTTCTAAACGTTTTCCTGTTGGAAAAGGTAATGTTTCAGAAGCTCTTAAATGTTCTATAGACTACAAACTCATAAATGGACTCCAAGTAACATATCTTCCATTTCGTATAATACTTCCAAGCAAACTAGCTTTATCTACATCAAAGTCAGAACCTTGTAAATATAATTGATAACGACTTACATAAGCACTATTAACATCTGATTCATCAAATGCTACTAATTTCATAGGCATAAATGATTGATGTGATTGTGCTGGAGTTCTAGATACGATATAATCTAAAGATTTTAAAAATGAAGTATGTGTTTCAATAGCAGAATTAACAATCTATCCAAACATTCCGGTATAAGTACCTTTAATTTCTCCTGCTAATACTTCTGCATTTAGTTGAGTTAAATATTGGTCTCTTATATTAAATCCTTCAGATATTTGCTATTTTAATTGATCATTAACTTCCCCACTTGTAGTAATCTAAACTAACTAATTATTTAAATTCTCTTTTTTCTATTCGTCTTTTTCTTTATTTATTCTATTTTCTAAACGAGATATTCCACTAAATTGTTCGATTTCTAATAAATATTCAGAAAATAATTGTTTAACAGAATTCTTTTTAGAATTACTTAACTGTTTAAATACATTATAAATAAACGGAAGATTTAATATATTTTTTCCAAAATCAACATAATTAAATTGAAGTTTATTTGTAAAGAAATCCAATTTATCAGTATAAATTACTTCATTTCCATTTTCATCTACAAGTATTTCTGCATCATAAACTATTTTTCCATTAGAGTCTTTATGGTAAGGTAATTCATAAATTCTTTCTCCATCTCCATTAAGTCTATAAACTTTACTACCATCCCAATCAAGATTTGCATAAAATTCTTGTTCTGTAATAGGATTTAATCCTTCTGGAATTTTAGTACTATCAGATTTATATAATATTGGATATGATTTTCCAGAAACTGCTTTTAAAATAATGTCATATTTATCAGAAGATACAGGATTTCTATCAACCCAATGTCCATTTTCTAATTTATATTGATTATCAATCATTCTTTTTAAGAAGAATAATTTATTTTCAGCTATTTCCTAAACATCGTCTCCAACCTATAATCCAAAAGTAGTTTTATAATTTTTTGGAGCAATTAATTCATATGGAGAAACTTTTAGAGTAGATTTATCAATAAATACTTTTTGTCCATCTATAAATACACTATTATTATTTCCAGAACCTATAGAATTTAATTCTATTTGTTTTCTTCTATTAATTAATTTTTTAAAGGATTCTGTAAAAGATTTCCGTGAAGTCATATCTAATTGTGTTGGGTCGATATGAAATTCTTCTTTAATAGCTGCTTGAGTATAATTTTCAAATATATCTAAAACAGCTTCTGGATCATTTTCAATCATATGTATATGTTTAATAGAATCTAAATCCCATAACATATACATTCCTTTATTAGTATTAAAAGAACAATTATATGGTGCTAAATCTCTTCCAGTTATAACATCTTCAGTTATTGTATAGGTAGTTCCTTTTAATAAATCTCTTAATTGATAATATGTTGACAAATCATCAACTTTTATAGATTTTCCTGCAAGTACAGTAGATAATAAAGGATTATCAGAATTAAAATGTTTATTTGTTATTTTTATAAAATAAGACGCTCCTATAATTATTTCATGAAGTCCTGCAAGAGGTTTCTATTCTTCTTGTAATTCTCGTAGTTCTTGCAATTCTGAAACTTCTTCATTATTTGGAATGAGATCTTCTTCATTATATCTCTAAGTATAAGCTATACTTCTTAATTTTCCTCCATGTATTCTATATATTCCATCTGATGGAACAAGTACATTCATACTTCCAGGGAATTGAATTCTTACTCCTGCTTTTGTCATTAATGAAGAGAAATTACTTATTAACTTATTAAGAATAGCAGGATCACTTATAGGAAGTCTATGTCTAATTATATCATAATCGTGTCCAGTTCTATCCTATTTGTTAAGTTGAACTACAATAGAAGATAATAAATCACCATCAGTTTCAGAAGTTCCTATTATAGATTTTAATAATAAAGATGAAACTGCTTCTTTAAACTAATTGTCATCTCCAGTAGTTCTTTTTAATTCAATTCCTTTAAATAACTCTTCTAATGAAGTATCAGTTAAAGTAGCAAGTGCCCTATAAACTTTATCAGCAGCATCAGAACTAAATCCTCTTAAACCTAAAGCATTAACAACCTAAGTCATAAGAGTAATATGAGAATTATCAGCTAAATGTTCAGGATTTAACTACATTCCAATGTCTGCTGTAGCAATACGTTGTGTAGTTACTTTATAATTTATATCTTTCAACATATTTGTAGAATTTACATTAGAAGCTCCCTATTTAATAGCTCCTTCTGTAACAATCCAATCAATTTTAGCTTCCTTTAAAGGAAGATATACATCTTCATTTGTAAGTCTTGTTACATTCTTATTTATTCTAGTTCCACAAGAATGAGCTGCTATTGTGAGATTATCTAAAGATGTATTATCATCTTTATAAGATAAGTCATCATGTTCATTTATAGAAGCAGAATATGCTCCTCCAAATAAATCCCACAATTCATAATTATTAGAAATTGGCCTATTGGTTCTTACTGTATTAAAAACTTCATTAACATCTCCAATAATTTTAGGTTTAGTTATTGCAGCGATAGTATTAAGATATGGAGTTAAATCTTCTCCTGCTTTAATCAAAGCTCCTATAGTTACTTTGCCAACATTAACTTTTAATAGATCATTTGCTTGTTCCTAATTACCTAATTCTAATTCTTTAAATGAAGTTACTCCATTTTCTTCAATTTCATTTCCTTGGTCATCTAATTTTAGTTCTTTTTCAATCTAAAAATCTGTTCTTAAATAATATTTTCCTTCAGAGGGTTTAAATACAATTACAGGATTATATTTAATATCATTTCCATCATAATCTTTTAAGAAATTTCCATCAAAATTTTTCCAAGGAATACTATTCATATGTTTATGAAGAATAATATTAGCTTCTGATGTTCTAATACGACTGTTAGTAAGTACAAAAACAGCTGTTTTAATAATAGTTCCTGTACCAGTTCTAGGATTTAAATCATCTCCGAGAGGTTTTGAATTTTCTATTCCAGCTTTTTGTGAACCTAATGAGTGTAATTCTTCTTTTCTAGTTACATAATTTCCTATAGTAGAACCATCCATAACAGTAGCACCTTTAGGATTTTGAATACCATTAATGGTAGAAATTCCTGCTTTTACATCACGCATTACTGCAATAGTCATATGTTTTCCCATTCCATTTATATCTCCTCTAGTATACTAATTTTTAGCACCAGATTCTGATACATTACGTTTAGCTTGCTATCCTGTTTCTAGAGCTCCCATTAAAGTTAAATCCTTAGTATAAGGAACTTTATGATTAATGTGTGAACCTACTGTACTATTTAATCCTTCTTCAGAATAAAGATAATGTAATGTGTTATATCTAGATATTTCTGGATTTATTTGTAAAGAGAAATTTCCTTGTTTCTTCTCAAAAGAAGTATCAAAATCGTTTAATTCGTATTCCTCTTTTAATTTTTCTATTTCATCAATAGAAGTTATATTATCAATTCCTTCAGTTTTATAAGAAGCATTTCTACTTCTCCAAATACGTTCATCAGATTGTGTTTCATAATTTAAAACAGCCTATTCTAATTCAGTTTCAGTTTCTTCAGGTCTATTTTCTTTTCTCCACTATCTATATTGTTCAGTAAGAGCTTTTTTGTCTAAACCTTTAGATGTACCTAATAATTTCTTTTTAATTTGATTTTTGATTTTTCCTTTTAAAGACTATAAATGAGAGTATTCTTGTATTTTATCATAATTTTCATTTAAAGCCTATAAAAAATATTCAAAATCAAAATTTCCATTAATATCAAGTTTACTTAAATTAAATCCTCCAAATTCTTGTGCATATTTAAAGAAATCTTTATAAGGTTTCCAGTCAGTTAAGCTTCTTTTATCAACTAAATTCCTAGAATCTTCTCCATTAATTATTTTAGCTATTATAATATTCTTTTTATTAGACCATCCATTTTTATTAGCTTCTCTCATTGTTTTTACAGCAGACGAATCTATAACTTTCTAACTTTGAGAATCAATAAAACTAATACCATGTTTTAAATCCTATAATAAATTAATAACTAGTTCATGTTCTTTTCTCTCAAAAAATTCAGATGAATTTTCAGTTTTTAATCCTAATTTATTTACAGGAACATCGTGTTTAGCAAGTTCTGCTATTAAAGAAGGTTTAGTATGAAGATTTCCGCCTTTATCCCAAGAGAAATATAATAATTCATTTATTTCTATATCTTCTTCCGCTTGTTGAGCAGCATATATTGCATCATGTATATCCTATTCCAATGTTGTTCTATCAATTCCTCTTGTTGCAACATAATCAGTATTTATATCATAAACAATTTTTCTTGGAGAATAATTAGTAAGGATTATAAGATTTCTATCAATCTCACTTTTCATTTTTTTATAATATTCCCCTAATTCTCTAATAGCTACTTTCTTTAAATCTTCAGCAGTACATTCTTTTAATTTTTTAACTAATTGTTTTCCATCACTAGTAGTTTCTATTAAAATTGGAGTATTTATATATAATTCCATTTTAGGAATATTAGGTTTATCAGATAATACTCCTAAATGTATTGCAAGACTATCTCCGTAAAAATCATATATAAAACTATTTAAAAAGAATTCTTCTACATTCATAGAAGTTGAGGATTTTACATCTCCAGTTTTATCAACATAATCTCTTAAAAATGTCATTCTTTTAATAGCATCTTTAATTGAAAAATGTTTTATAGCACTTTCTGGATCCTGCAATTTTTCTTCCATAAATTGAGAGAACTAAGTAGTTAAAGTTCTTAATATTACAGAATTAATTTGTTCTCCAGCACCTCCTTTAACGACAATATCTCCAATAATTCCTTCATTAATATCATTAGCTAAAGATAACTAAGTAATTAATGGAAACATTCTTCCAGAAAAAGCATCAATTTGATTATATGTTACACCTTTTACTAAATTCGGACGTTTAACTGTAGCGTCATAAAAATTCTTTAATTTATCTTTAAAATCACTTGTAGATTCTCCACTTAAATATTTGGACACTTCATTAGCATAAATTAAATTAGCAGTAATATCTACTAAATTTTCCAATGCTTTCTATTGTCCGTTGTCAATTTTATTAAGATAAATATCTAAAAAATTACCCTAATCAAATTTTATCTTTATAACATTAGTAAACAATCCTTTTAAATCCTATAAAACTTTAGGATTTCCAGTAACTATAACTCCATCTTTAGTAATAGAAGCTTTTTTACCTTTTACAATTTTAATTACATATTTGTCATTTTTCATAGGAACTTTATATGTAATAGTAGTACTAGGTTCATCTCCTTCAAAATTATTTTCTATAGTTACATTAAAAATTCCCTTATTTAATAAAGGAGAATAAGCTCCATTAATTTTAGATTGTAATTGATTTAAACGTTGATTAGCTCTTCCTAATGAATAATTTTTCTTTTCTATTGTTCCCATATCATTAACTATTCCATATAATTCTTTTTTATCATGAGTTAATAATACTTGACTAATCATTTGATATAAATCAAATTCTTTATTCTAAGAAACCTAATTGTATAAAGAATTATTATTAAGGGGATCAAACATATTTTTCCAAATAGAATGAACTATGTTTACTTCATTATCATTTAATTTAATAATTCCTTCTTTAAAAGAAGTTTCTGCTGCACTCTTTTTAGAAGCACTATTACTAATTTGTTCAGTTAATAAATACATTACTATTGGAAGTATATACTAAGGAGCCTAATTAATATTTCTTACTATTTGAGGTAAAGTTCTATTTTCAATATATTTTGTAAATACATCTTCAATTACTTCTGTACCAGTTTCAATATTTACTCCAAAAGCTGTTCTAAAAGTATTTTTTAAATCCTAAATTAGAGCATCGTGTGATTTATCAACTTTAATAGGTTTAAAATCTTTATTTTTAACATCAGCAATTCTCATTACTTTAGTTAAAACACTTACAACTTTATTTGTTTCACAATATTCATCAGGTTGTTTAGTCCAAACATTTCCCTATTTTCTATATAAAGACCAATTTCCAATTTCTCTCTAAACAAAATCATCAACCATTTTTGCAATAGAATATACAGCATCTTCATCTTGCCAAGTCATATTCTATCTTCCTTTTCCTAACTAAATTCCATATTTATTAATATCAGTTGTCAATTTTCCTTTATTTCTTATTTGTATAGAATTTACATTAGAAGCTAAAAAATTATCAAAATTTAATGGCTGAATAAGTAAAAATCTAGCAAAAGCTCTAGATTTATCATATGATACATTTTTAGGATCTGCATATGCCATTTTTTCTGAATCTGTATAATCCTAAAAATAATCAGAAATAGATTTAATTATATAATTAATTCTTTCATTAGGATTAGTTTTATCAAAAGGCATATTATCTCTTATAATTTGTGCATAGTCAGATTTTCCTTGTCTATCAAAAAATTCTGCTAACTAATTTAAATTATAATTAAAATACTCTTGAATAGTTCTATTTAATACTATTTCAGCAGATTCATTAGGGCTAGCAGTTTTAATCATTCCTAATATTCTACTTTGTATTTCTCTATTGGTATCCTAAACAAATTTATTCTAAGCTAAAGAGGCTACTCCCCAAGCTTCACTAAGCCATATTTTAGCACGTTTTCCATTCTAAACTATAGCATCTGGATTATCTATCGCTAATTCTTTTGTCTAAGTAGTAACTGCTTCAGGAGGATTAATAGTTTTATCAGCACCTAAAAGGTCTCTTACAAATTTTTCATCCTAAAACTTTTTAATAAGTTCTAATTTAGAAGGAGACAAGCTTCTTTTTTCTCGTGTGCTTCTTTCAGCAGTTACTACCTAAATAATATCTTCAATATTTGCCTTGTCATCTTTTAGTAAGGAAAGTAAGGTTTCCTTTACCTTACTTTCCGAACTTAAAGATTCATTATATTTTTTACTAATTATATCAATACTACATGTAAAAGCCATATTAACATCCTGTATAATTATCAGCAGCCTAATTTATTGCTGTCATTAAAGTATCTAATAATTCTTCATTTACGTTTTGGTATTTAACTTCTTCTAAGAAAGTATCTGCTAATTTTTCTTTCTTCTTATTCTAAATATAATCTTGAATATCTGCTTTAAAATCTTCTTTAGTAACTGGTCCAAATTCAGTAGTCATCTATAAATCTGGATCTGTAAACAATTCCTATAGAGATTCATCATCAACCATATTTAAAATATCATCAATAGTTTGAGCAGATCCTTCTCCTTCAGATTTAGATTGAATTTGTCTCCATATTTTAATAAATACTAAATATTCAGGATCAGTTATAGTTGATAAATCTTCAGGAGCATTTCTAACAAATGCCATAATATTTTCATCAAAATAATTAAAGAAATCCTCAGTTATTTCAGATACACTTCCATCTTGATTTAAATTATAATATTTTCCAGAAGAATCCTGAATAACATCATAATCTACAGAAGTATTATCATCTTCTATACTTTGAGTATATCCGCTTGGAATTTTAACTAAAGTTAAAGTATTTGGCTACATTGTATAATCTCCAACAAATGTATATCCTAATTCATTTAATGGAATAATCAAATCCGCTAAATCTCTATCCGTTAATATATTTCCACTATTAAGATTCTCAAATTTTTTAATATTATTTAATATCAAAGTAGCTAATTCAGAACGGTTTATAAATTGGTCTAAAAGTTCCTTAGAAACTATATCTTCAACTTTAGTAGGTTCTTCAGTATCTTCAACGTGTTTTCTATTATCAAGTCTATACCAATCCTATTGCATAGCTTTTTTAGTTGGATTATTTATAGTATCTAAAATAGTATTCATTACAGAAGAAACATTCATAACTAACATTGTAGAATCTATTTTACCGTTTATTCTAAATTTTCCATACTAATTTTCATAATTATTAGAATCAGCTTTAATAAATGTATAATCATTTAATTCAATAGCTTCTTCAGTAGAATCTTTAGGTTTTTTAATTTGAGTAAAAATACCTTCTTTGAATTTATCATCCAAAGATTCAATTACTTTGTTGATATTATTGTTAATATCATCAGTTACTTCAAGACTTCCATCAGAATTCCAATGAAGTTTAGCATCAATAAATCCATTTTTTTGTTTAAGAACGAAATTTAATAAAGTATTTGCAATAAAACTCTTTAAAGTATGTTCTCCATCTCCATAAACATTATCTCTTAAATTATCAATAATTTTCTTAGTAGCTGTATCAGTGCCATCATATTTGATTAATTTAAGATATGGAGTATCTTTAATATCTTTTTCAAGTAATCTTACTTTTTCTTCACCACTTAAGGATTCAAAATCAGAAGAAATCTGTTGAATTACAGATTTAAATATATCCCATTTAACTAATGTAAAGGTTTTATTAGTAGGATTAGAATTAATCAATCCTTTTAAATACTAATCATATACAGAATCATTTTTAGTTATAAATTCTGCAATTCTAAATTCAGATAATTGATTACCAATATTAGAATCGATATCAGGATCTCCATCATTTTTATTATGTCCTTTATATTTTAAAGCAAAGTTTTTAAAATAGTCAAGAATACTTATTTTAGGAGAACTTACATATATTGCTGAAATTTTTCCATCAGGATTATCGTTTAATTCATGGTCTACAAATAACTGGAATAATTCTTCATCAGATTCATCATTATTATAATAATCTGAGCAAAGTACAAATCCATGACCTTTTTTAATTATGATTTTTCCGTTAACAATAACATCTTGTTTAGCATAATAAATATTCTAAGTTAAGTGGTGTACTGACTAATCTATATCTTGTAAATCAGTATATTCTCCACCATAAGTCCATTCTGGAGTATGAAAATATTGAGCACCTTTCTAATTACTAACAGTAATTGTTGGACCAGTTGTAGAAGTAGCTAATTCCTATAAAGTTTTATCTAAATATACTACAACATCCCCATTAGTGCTTCTATAGGTATAAATCTAAAGATGCTTTATTAATTTTTCAGCATTTGGAAGTTTTCTTAAATTAGGATCTGTTAATAACATATTAAGAAACTCTTTAGGAGCATCAGGTTTATTCCTAATTTTATTATATTCCTTTTTTAAGTCCTCAAATCCTTCAGTATTTAACATTGTTAATGGATTAGTAAATATACATAAAGGTTTAGTTAATATATTTACTCTTTTTCCATCAACTACTCTATAAATATTTAAAGCAAATTCTTTATTATTATTATTTACTTTATTAACATTTTCTGGAGTATGTTCTCCTCTAAATACTCCCATAATGGTTTCTATAGGAGACATAATAAATCTTAAAAATCCTCTAGATTTTTTAGCATTAACATGAGTTTCATCGGAATTATTGTCTCTTATCATAAATAAGAAATCTACTCCAAACTCTGAATCATCAAGGTTTAATCCTAAAGATTCTTTAACAAGAGTTTTAACTACTTTCATATCTCTTGTATATAATCCTATTTGGGCTAAATCATTAAGAGTATTTAATGCTGCTTCTTGATCACTTAAAGTTCCATCAGAATTTAATGTCCATCTGTTAGCAAATCTAGAAAGAGGTTTTCCCTCAGAATTTTTCATCTAAGATAATTTAGTTAATCCATTTAATCCATCAATTCTTTCATCATATCCAACGCTAGGAACAAGTTTACCATTATCATTTTCCACGAATCCAGTTTCATTAACAGGCATAGAATGAAGTAACATATTATATTCATCAGGATCATCGTTTTTAATAGTAACTACTTTTTTATTTAATTCAGTAGCTTCTTCTTCAGAAGTAGAAGTTCCTTCTTCTCCTGTTTCTCCCTCAGTATTAGGTTCTTCAGAATTATTAGTA
>Ga0247611_10010827_pt1 | contig 10651 bp, 2 predicted proteins | sample 177DNAGHGhighgp2_FD_192422 | JGI IMG/M metagenome (GOLD analysis project Ga0247611, IMG submission 192422) | Sheep rumen microbial communities from Palmerston North, Manawatu-Wanganui, New Zealand - 1770 DNA GHGhigh gp2 | ecosystem: Host-associated > Mammals > Digestive system > Stomach > Rumen ... | reverse complement strand
CGGGATGTTGAGTTCGAGCGGGATGAACATACCGAGAGCGAAGGGTAGGGCAGGTACCTTGCAGAAGGTCAGGATGATGGCGACGGCTGCACCGATGGCATAGAGCAGCCACGGAGCGCCCACGCCGTTCATCAGCGGGTCGATGACAGCAGCCATGGCGTTGGCCTGAGGAGCAGCCAGTTGTCCGCTGGCGAATCCGTAGGTCTCGTTGAGCAGTATCATCACACCGCCGACGGTGGCTGCTGACACCAGTGTGCCGAGGAATTTCCATGACTCCTGCTTGCGCGGCGTGGTGCCCAACCAATAGCCGATTTTGAGGTCGGTGATGAAGGCGCCAGCCATGGAGAGGGCTGTGCACACCACACCGCCCATGATGAGGGCTGCCACCATTCCGGCAGTGCCCTTCAGACCCACAGCCACCATCACCACAGAGGCGAGGATGAGTGTCATCAGCGTCATGCCCGAGACAGGGTTGCTGCCCACGATGGCGATGGCGTTGGCTGCCACGGTGGTGAAGAGGAAGGCGATGACGGTGACGAGCAGGATGCCCATGATGGCGAAGAGGAGGTTGCCGTCCATCACACCCATCCAGAAGAAGATGAAGGTGGCGATGATGGTGACGATGCTGCCGATGGCAATGACGCGGAAAGGAATGTCGCGGTTGGTGCGCTCCACTGCCTCCGTCTCGCCGCCTTTGCCTTTCATCTCCTTGGCGGCAAGCGACACAGCACTCTTGATGATGCCCCATGAGCGGATGATGCCGATAATGCCCGCCATGGCAATGCCGCCGATGCCGATGCTCTTGCCGTAACTCTTAAAAATGGTCTCGGGCGACATCTCACCCACCGGAGTGGTGATGGAGGGGTCCCATGTGTTGAGCACTTGGTCGCCGAAGAGCAGTGCCATGCCAGGAACGACGAGCCACCAAACTGCCAACGAACCCAAGCAGATGATGAAAGCATATTTCAGACCGATGATGTAGCCCAGTCCAAGTACGGCGGCGCCGGTGTTCACTTTGAACACCAGTTTCGCCTTGTCGGCGAGTTGTTCACCTATGGCGATGGCGCGTGTGGTGACGCACTCGTTCCACCACCCGAAGGTGGCGACGATGAAATCATAGAGTCCGCCTACCAGTCCGGCAATAAGCAAAGGCCGGGCTTGGTTGCCGCCCTGTGCCCCGCTGACGAGCACCTGTGTGGTGGCGGTAGCTTCAGGGAATGGGTATTTGCCATGCATCTCCTTGACGAAGTATTTGCGGAAGGGGATGAGGAAGAGGATGCCGATGATGCCGCCGAGGAGTGATGACATGAACACCTTGACGAACGAGGCGGTCATCTCAGGATCGTCGGGGTATTTCGCCTGTAGGATGTAGATGGCGGGGAGGGTGAAGATGGCACCTGCCACCACGGCACCCGAGCAGGCACCGATGCTCTGGATGATGACGTTCTCGCCGAGCGGGTTCTTGCGCTTGCCCAGCGAGGAGGCACCCACGGCGATGATGGCGATGGGGATGGCTGCCTCGAACACCTGTCCCACCTTGAGTCCGAGGTAGGCTGCCGCTGCAGAGAACAGCATCGCCATGATGATGCCCCAGGTCACCGACCATGCGTTCACCTCGGCATACTCGCGTCCAGGTCGCATGATGGGTTCATAACTTTCTCCCTCGTGCAGTTCCCGAAACGCATTGTCGGGCAACTGCATCATTTCATTCTCTTGTTCTTTCATCTTTATGCGTGTTTTTTTATTCTATCTATATGTTTAATCATTTTATGGTTTCTTTATAGCAACATTGCGCCAGCAGCTCCCCTCAGGCCTATTATTTTCTGAGGTTCTTCCACCACGAATACCATTTCCTGCGGGTGAGGTAGGTGAGGTCGCGCTCATAGCGGTATGCCTCGCGCTCGAACGAGATACGGTAGTAGGCATTGCCTCTTTGGGTAAGCCTAAACAGCCACTCGATGACATACCACAGGTAGAAGAAGATGATGCCCATCTCCAGCATCTGCGCCGTATGGATGCGCTCATGGTTGAGCAGCCTCGGCGTGACCCGTGTGTTGGGGCGCACGAAGAGGATACCCAGGATGTTGATGGCGGAGAATCCCCTGAAAGGGATATATTTATTGCGGATGATGAGCATTTTCAATCTTCTATAGTCCTCTTGCCTTGAGCAGTGAGGAGGGGTCGGGCTGCTTCATGCCGGTGAAGTCGGTGAACATCTCCATGAGGTCCTTGGTGTTGCCGCGGCTCAGGATTTTGTCGCGCATAGCCTGTCCCACCTCTGGTTTCAGCGGTCCGCGTGTCTTGAAGCAGTCTGCGATGTTGTCGGCCAGTACCTCAGTCCAGAGATAGCTGTAGTAGCCTGCAGCATAGCCGCCGCCCCACACATGGTTGAAATATGATGTGGAGTAGCGTGGCGGTATCTGACTGTCGAGCAGGCCTATTTCTCTCAGCGCCTTGGTCTCAAAGGCAGGAGCATCGGCAGCAGAGGGAATCTCCTCAGCTCCCAGCATGTGCCATGCCATGTCGAGGCATGTGGCAGCGAGGTTCTCACCCAGGGCGTAGGCAGATTGGAAGTTGATGGAGTTGAGCATCTTCTCCTTTAAAGCAGCCGGCATGGGCTTGCCGGTGACGGTATGTTTGGCGTAGTGGTCGAAAATCTCCGGCACAGAGGCGAAGAACTCGTTGAACTGCGACGGCATCTCCACGAAGTCGCGTGCCACGGCTGTTCCGCTCAGTGAGTTGTACTGGCAGTTGGACAGGATGCCGTGGAGGGCGTGTCCGAACTCATGGAAGAGGGTGGTTGTCTCGTCCCAGGTGAGGAGTGAGGGCTGTCCCTCAGGTGCCTTGGCGTTGTTGCAAACGTTGTAAATCAGTGGGATCTGCTCGCGTAGGCGGCTCTGCTTGGCAAATGAACTCATCCAAGCACCACCCCGTTTGGTGGGGCGGCGGAAATAGTCGTTGTAGAATATGGCAAGCGTTTTGCCGTCGCGGTCGGTCACCTCATACACCTTCATGTCGGGGTGGTAGGTCGGGATGTCCTTCCTCTCCTTGAAGTTCAGTCCATAAGCACGGTTGGCGGCATAGAACACCCCGTTGACCAGTACGCTGTCGATGTTGAAATAGGGCTTCACCTCATCGTCGGAGATGTTGAACGCCTCCTTCTTCATCTTGGCAGAGTAGTAGAAGCGGTCGTAGGGCTGCAATTGGAAGTCCGGCCCCTCTTTCTGTCGTGCGTATGCCTCGATGGCTTTTGTCTCAGCGTCAGCCTTGGGCTTGTATTCCTGAATCAGTTGCTTGAGGAAGGCATATACCTGTTCTGGAGTCTTTGCCATGGTTTTCTCCAGTGACAGCGAGGCATAGTTGTTATAGCCCATCAGTTGTGCCTTCTCCGTCCTGAGCTTGGCTATTTCCACCACGATGGGGAAGGTGTTGAACGAGCGTGTGCCGTCGGCGCGGTGGATGGAAGCCTCATAGACGCGCTTGCGCAGTTGGCGGTTGTCGAGACTTGCGAGGATGGGCTGCTGTGTGGTATTGATGATGACGATGCAGTAGGGAGTCTTTCCACCTCTGTTCTCTGCATCCTTCTTGCACTGTTCGATATCTGCCTGTGAGAGTCCTGCGAGTTCCTCCTCGCTGTTCACCCACACCACCGAGTTGTTGGTGGCGGAAGGAAGCAGGTCGCCCCACTGTTGCTGCAGGTCGGCGATGCGCAGGTTGATTTCCTTCATCCGCTCCATCTTGTCGTCGGGCAGCAGGGCACCTGAGCGGACGAAAGCCTTGTAGGTTTCCTCGGTGAGTTTTTTGTCCTCTCCCTTCAGTGACTTCAGTTGTTTGTCGTAGACATATTTGATGCGCTGGAAGAGGTCTTTGTTGAACGTGATTTCATTCTCCAGTTCGGTGAGCAGGGGCATCACCTTCTTTTCGGTCTCAGCGATTTCCGGTGTTTTGTCGGCGCTGACGAGTCCGAAGAAGATGCTGGTCACGCGGTCGAGCAGCACGCCGCTCTTTTCGTAGGCGAGGATGGTGTTCTCAAATGTGGGCTTTTTCTTGTTGCTCACGATGGCTTTGATTTCCTCGCGTTGCTGGCGTATGCCCTCCTCGATGGCGGGCAGGTAGTCGCTGTTTTTTATTTTGCTGAAATCGGGCGCGCCATAGGGGAGAGTGCTCGCCTGCAGCAGCGGGTTGTTGTCGTTGTTGCTCATGGTGGTTGTAGCTTTGGCTGGCAGGAGCATGGTCAGTGCCAGTCCGATGGTCAGTAATGTTCTCATGATGTGTATGGTTTTCTTGATGTTTCAATATGGATGAGTGCAATGGGAAGGGTTTGCATTCCCCACACCATCCAAATGATGTTGCAAAAATATAAAAAATATGGTATTTGACCAAAAAATAGAATAACTTCCGCAAAATGAAAGTAGTCCTTATGCTGACCATGTATGCCATAACTACTTTCAACTTGAGAAAGTTGCATGAATAATTTGTGGCAATTATATGTTGAAAGAAAAACATGAATTACCACAAATTGGTCATTAATTTGTCAATTATTATGTATCGCCGCCAGCGGCGAAGATTTGTTTGATTTGAATAGATTTGTAAGATTTCCAGCCGAAGGCTGCTGTTCATGGCATTTATGACTCATTATATGGCAATTATATGTTTTCTTTTCACCCATCAATCGCTCATGAATTTTATCATCAATTTTTTCTGTCTTTTTGCGAGTGCCTTGGCACTTTTTCTTGCTTCGCTATACGCCAAGGATTTTTCAATCTTTTCAACTTTCTCAAGTTGAATATTTAATGGATATTCAGGTATTTTCTTCTTTCTGTGTGGACAGAAAGAAGAAACAAGAAAGAACCGCGAACACGCTTCGCCGTCGAACAAATGGGTTTTTCGGTGTCTGGCTGCGGAACTCGCGGCTTCGCCGCTCAGACAGTCCTCGCCCGAGACGACACCGAAAAGCCTCATTTGTTACCGACGGCTCCCGCTATCGTTCGCCCTGCTAACACCCCGCCACTTGTCGTGGCAGACACGCGAAGCGGTTTTTAATCTTTAATGAATAATTTGTGGCAATTATATGTTGAAAGAAAAACATGAATTACCACAAATTGGTCATGAATTTGTCATTAATTATATATCGCTGCCAGCGGCGAAGATTTGTTTGATTTGAATAGATTTGTAAGATTTCCAGCCGAAGGCTGCTGTTCATGGCATTTATGATTCATTATATGGTAATTATATGTTTTCTTTTCACCCATCAATCGCTCGTGAATTTTATCATCAGTTTTTCTGTCTTTTTGCGAGTGCCTTGGCACTTTTTCTTGCTTTTCTTATACGCCAGGGATTTTTCAATCTTTTTATTCTTTTTCTGAAGCGGAGCGGTTTTTTATTTTTATCATCACGGATTGCAATGAATAGCAACAATAATAACCAAAAATCAATGATTTTGCTACTTTTTTTATCTTTTTTTGTGAATATCTTAAATTTTATTGAGTAAAATTATAACGGTTTTATATTTTTTTTATTATATTTGAGCCGTCAGTCGATATTTTATTTGTTTTTGTCTGGCTCCATCCATAGACAGTGAGATATGCGATGTGGTATAAAATTACAAACCTATTGTTTATCAGAACCTTACTAATGTTATTCATTCACTTTTGCGATATTTAACTAAAAACAATATAGTTATGAAAACAAAAAAGATGTTACTTTTGTTTTTCATGTTCCTAACAGGAGTCATGAATGTAAGTGCACAAACCCCCTACGCCGTGTTCGAGCCCGACCCGCTTTTTGAAGACGGTAGATATGGTACATTGTATCTCAAAGCCGATGGCTTAAATGGCATCTTAGAAGCTGGAGGAACAAAAGTTTATTATCCGCCTACCGCTTCTGGTACTAGTTGGACTGATTTTCAAATAGTATCCAAAATTACTTCTGTCGTTATTGAAGAATCATTCGCCAAAGCCCGTCCCACCTCATGCTCTGGTTGGTTCTCTGGAATGAAAAATCTGAATCGGATTCAAGGTATAGAATATCTCAACACGGAGAACGTGACCAACATGTCTTCTATGTTCAATGGTTGCTCCAAACTGACGATCCCCGACCTGAGCGGGTTCAACACGGCGAATGTGACCAACATGAGTTATATGTTCTATGGTTGCCCCTACCCGGGGAATGATTGGACCACATTCAACACAGGCAATGTAACAAAGATGCATTTTATGTTCGGTTGCACCGGCCTGTCGGCCGTCTATATGAGCAGGTTAAACTTGCAGAAAGTGACCGACATGGAATCTATGTTCGATGGTTGCACCAATCTGGAGACCGTCAATATGAGCGGGTGCAACACGCAGAACGTGACCGACATGTCTTCCATGTTTAATGGTTGCTCCAAACTGACCACCGTCAATATGAGCGGGTGCAAAACGGAGAACGTGACCGACATGTCTTCCATGTTTAATGGTTGCTCCAAACTGACGAGCCTCGACGTGAGCGAGTTCAACACGGCAAACGTGACCGACATGTCTTCCATGTTTAATGGTTGCTCCAGTCTGACGTTCCTCAACCTGAGCGGGTTCACATTCAACAGCAGCACTGCGACATCAGGCATGCTGAGTAGTTGCAGCGATCTGATGTCGCTCAGTATCCCAGCCACGGCCAACTACCTCAGTGAGGACGCCTGCACCAATGCAGGCGCCATCCACAGGCCCTGCCTTCTTATATACCCCAATGGTTTCACACCGGAAGTGACCTCTTCTAATTCCAACTATTACGTATGGAAGTCCGGTTATTTCAAGGATGCCGAAGCAAGTCCTTACGCCGTGTACACCTACGATAACAAGACGCTCACTTTCTACTATGACAAAAACTTTAGCATTCAAAGCAATGCGTATGAACTGAATACAGAATACGACCGACCTGGGTGGTATGACAAAAACGCCTCCGTTGAAAGTGTCGTTTTCGATCGGTCCTTCGCAGATGCCCGTCCCAAATCCTGCTATAGTTGGTTCTGCGAAATGACCAATCTCACATCCATTCAGGGTATAAAGAATCTCAATACATCTCAGGTGACCGTCATGTCTTCCATGTTTAATGGTTGCTCCAGCCTGAGGAGCCTAGATGTGAGCGGGTTCAGCACCGCCAACGTGACCGACATGTCTTCCATGTTTAATGGTTGCTCCAGCCTGACGAGCCTAGATGTGAGCGGGTTCAACACCGCCAAGGTGACAAGCATAAGCCGAATGTTCTACTATTGCACTGATATTAGGATTCTTGACTTGAGCAGCTTCACTTTCAAAAATGGTGTGGAAGCGGACTTATTTCTTGGCGATACATCTTTGGAGGCTCTCTACATCCCTGCCTCCGCCAATAACCTGCCTGAAGGAGCCTTCGAAGATGTGGGAACGGGTCAGCCCGTCTTGCTTTACTATCCCGACGGTTTCACGCCCCAAGACTCCGGGACGCCTGATGAAAACGGTGTCTTCGGATGGAAGGCGGGATATTTCAAAATGACTTACACGGAGGCGTACGCCGTGCTCTCCACCAACGGCTCCACGCTGACGTTCTATTACGACAATCAGAAGGCCTCCCGCTCCGGCACGGTGTATAATCTGAACACAGAAACCGACCCGGAATGGTATAGCAACCGCAGTTCCGTGACGACTGTGGTGTTCGACGATTCCTTCGTCGGTGCCTGCCCCACAAGCTGCTATCATTGGTTCTATGGTATGTCCAACCTCACTTCCATCACTGGCATCGGAAACCTCAAGACGGATATGGTGACCGACATGAGGGATATGTTCGGTGAATGTTCCAGTCTGAAAAGCCTCGACCTGAGCGGTTTCAACACCGCGAACGTGACCGACATGTCTTACATGTTCTATTACTGCTCTAAGTTGACGAGCCTTGACCTGAGCAGCTTCACATTCCCATCATCAACTCCTGGCACATCCTCTTTGTTGAGTGGATGCTCCTCGCTGAAGGCCCTCACCGTCCCCTCAACCGCAGGAAACCTGAACAGCGACGCCTGCGAAAATGTGGGCACCAACAATGATCCCTGCACGCTCATCTGCCCCGCGGGCTTCACACCCGAAGGTGCCGAGCAGTATGACGGATACTTCTATTGGAAGAAAGGCTATTTCAAGGAGGCAGTCAATCAGGCCTACTATACAGTTAGCATCAACAATGATCCTATCACCGCTTCTAATTATATTTATGTCTATTTCTATTACGACAATTTAAAAGATACAAGGAGCAATACCTATCTGGTGCCCACGAATGGAGGAAAACTAAACATCGAATGCGAGTATAATGATGTGGTTAGTGTTACATTTGACAGCAGCTTTGCCGATTACCGCCCCACCAACACCTCTCACTGGTTCGAGGGTCTGACTCTCGAAGACCGCGGCGTTGAGTTTAATTATTTGGAGAACCTCAACACCTCTGAGGTGACCGACATGAGCTACATGTTCTATGAAACATCTGCAACGTATCTGGATTTGACCCATTTTGACACCTCCAAGGCTACAGACATGAGTTATATGCTGTCTGAGATGGATATAATCGCTGGTTATGACATCAATGAAATCAACCTCTCCTCCTTCACATTCAAGTCCACCACCAACACCACGGGATTGCTGAAAGGCACTTTCATCAACAAACTGACCGTCCCCGCTACCGCCAACAACCTCGCCACAGATGCCTTCTCGGGCGTGGGCTCCGGCAATCAGCCCTGCAAGCTCATCTGTCCCGACGGTTTCACGCTGCAGGGAGCCACCCAGGGCATCGGCTATACCCAATGGAAGGGCGGCTATTTCAAGGAGGCAGTCAAGGAGGCGTATTATACTGTGAACTATGATCTTGATGATCCTGATACAGGTATTGTCTTTGTTACATTGTATTATGACGTCCAAAGAGATGAAAGAAACAACACCTATCTGATACCTAATAACGGCGGAAAACTTAATTTGCCAAATGTTTCTTATACTTCTATTAATATCAATATTGACAGCAGTTTTGCTGAATATCGCCCCACCAATACCTCAAGGTGGTTCAGCTACACATCTAATACCAATTACGGCTTTCCTAATTTCTACACTTTTAATGGCATGGAGAACCTCAACACCTCGGAGGTGACAGATATGAGTTATATGTTCTCTGGAATCAACACATATGTACTAGGATTGGACCTTACCCACTTCGACACCTCCAAAGTGACAGACATGAGCTACATGTTCTACAACCTTTGTCATGGAGGTGGCAGTGTGGCAACAGATGCCGAGCTCGACCTTTCCTCCTTCACATTCAAATCCTCCACAAACACCACGGGATTGTTTGAAGGAGCTTTCCTGGACCAACTGACGATTCCCTCCTCCGCCAACGACCTCAACTCCAATGCCTTCCTGAATATGAACAGCGAGGATGATCCCTGCACGCTCATCTATCCCGATGGCTTCACACTCGAGGGTGCCACACAAGGCACGGATTACTTCCTATGGAAGGGCGGATATTTCAAACTACCTGAAAAAGAGGCTTACACTGTGTTAGAAGGCTCGACGCTGACGTTCTATTACGACAATCTGAAGTCCTCCCACACCGGCACAGTGTATAATCTGAACACAGGATCCGCTAACCCAGAATGGTATAGCAACCGCAGTTCCGTGACGACTGTGGTGTTCGACGATTCCTTCGTCGGTGCCTGCCCCACAAGCTGCTATCGTTGGTTCTATGGTATGTCCAACCTCACTTCCATCACTGGCATCGGAAACCTCAAGACGGATAATGTGAAAAACATGAGGCATATGTTCTATAACTGCTCCAGCCTGACGAGCCTTGACGTGAGCAGCTTCAACACCGCCAATGTGACTGAAATGCAATATATGTTCTATGGCTGTTCCAAGCTGACAAGCCTCGACGTGAGCAACTTCAACACGGCCAATGTGACTGTTATGAGCAACATGTTCAATGGCTGTTCCAAGCTGGCAAGCCTCGACCTGAGCAACTTCAACACGGCCAAAGTGATTAACATGAGCTCCATGTTCTATAACTGCTCCGCTCTGACGAGCCTCGACCTGAGCAACTTTAACACGGCCAAAGTGAATTACATGAGCAACATGTTCAATGGCTGTTCCAAGCTGGCAAGCCTCGACCTGAGCAGCTTCAACACGGCCAATGTGACTGTTATGGACTACATGTTCAATGGCTGTTCCAAGCTGACAAGCCTCGATTTGAGCGGATTCACATTCCCATCACCATCATCGACTTCTGGCACATCCTCTTTGTTGAGAGGATGCTCCTCGCTGGAGACCCTCACCATCCCCTCAACCGCCGGAAACCTGAGCAACGATGCCTTCTGGGGCGTGGGCACCGCCAATGATCCCTGCACGCTCATCTGCCCCGCGGGCTTCACACCCGAAGGTGCCAACCAGTATGACGGATACATCCAATGGAAGAGAGGCTACTTCACCGATGTCCTCCTGGGCGATGCCAACGGCGACGGCTCAATATCGGTGGCCGACGTGATGATCACGGCGTGCAATGTGAGGGGCATGGAGATGAGCTCGTTCAACCAGAAGAACGCCGATGTCAACCAAGACGGTCAGATTACCATCACCGACGTGATGCTCATCGTGAAGATGGTGGCCAGCGGTAGCTCCTC
>Ga0247611_10010826_pt1 | contig 10651 bp, 11 predicted proteins | sample 177DNAGHGhighgp2_FD_192422 | JGI IMG/M metagenome (GOLD analysis project Ga0247611, IMG submission 192422) | Sheep rumen microbial communities from Palmerston North, Manawatu-Wanganui, New Zealand - 1770 DNA GHGhigh gp2 | ecosystem: Host-associated > Mammals > Digestive system > Stomach > Rumen... | reverse complement strand
TTAGTACTTTTAGCTATTAAATTTCTTAAAATAGCTTTTTCAAATATAATCTTTATATAATAATTTAAATTAGCTGTACTTGGAACAGAATCAATTATTTCACTAATATATTCTACTCCTCCTACTTTAGCTAAATTTTTTGATTTATCTAGTTCATTACATACAGTACTTGTATCAATTGGAATACCTTCTGTATGAAGAGTTTTCATTGCTTTAAAAATACTTTTATTTGCTTCATTATAAAACATCTCTTCATCTACTTCATCCATTATTTTATCAAGAGCTGCTTTTTCTAAAAATCCACATCCAAGAACAGCAATTTCAGCTTCAATATTTTGAGGCTCACGTCTTGCCATATATCCTCCTTATTAATCTTCAAGTACAATATTTATATTAAAAGATACCTTCTTATGTAGATTAATAACTACACTATGTACTCCAAGAGTATTTATTTCACCATCTATATTAATTTTCTTTTTATCTATATTGTATCCTAACTTATTTAGCTCTTCACTTATTTGTTTAGTAGAAATACTACCAAATACTTTACCATTACCACCTGTTTTAACTTTAAATTTAATATTTTTATTTTCAAGTTTCTTCTTTATTTCATTACATTCCTTAACTATTTCATCTTCCCTATCTTGTCTATCTTTAATCTCTTTATTTAATACTTTTTCACTACCCTTAGTATAAGGAACTGCTAAACCAGAAGATATTAAATATGATGCATATCCATCTTTAACATCCTTGATTTCCTCTTTCTTTGCTTGTTTTTTAACATCGCTTAAAAATATAACTTTCATGGTATTCACCTCCATATAAACAAGTCATAAATATTATAACATACATACACTTAAAAAGAAAGTTATTACAATTTATACTACTTTACACTATAAATAATTAATGCACTAAAACAATATATTTGTTCATTAGAATATATACAAGACGATGTAGAAAACTTAATATCAAAAACCTCTATATCATCATTATCTAAAAACATGTTAATATCACTTTGTAAATCTATTTCACTCTCTTCATCAAATATTTTAACTTTCATATTATCACCAAATAAATATTAACACATCAAAAAAGAATAATAATGTCAAATATTATTATTCTTTTAATTTTTCTTCTTCAATTCTCTTTCTAATTTCATCTAATTTTATTCTATTAGTTTTATCTATACCAGCTTCAGTTTTCTTTCTATTAAGATATAATCCAATGACAAATATATAAGCAAGTATATAAAACCAAAACAATAATATTACAATATTAGCAAGATTACCATAAACTAAATTATATCTAGCTATATTATTTATATAATATGAAAATATAACAGTTACAACTAACCAAGAAACAGTTGTGAATAATGCTCCTCTATTTACATATTTTCCTTTAATTTTTTCATCTGGTGCTATTACATAAACAAGTTTAATAATAATAAACATTACAATCATAGAAACAGGTATTTGAAGTATTGTATATAACGTATTAATTAACTTTCTATGTTTTTCTATAAATGTTGTAAATAAACCAATCAAATTAATAATTGATTTACCAAACAAAGGAACTATCATAATAAATGCAATAAGTATTATTATTAAAACTGCTAAAAATAATGACTTAACCATTCTTTTAATAGGACTAGCATTTTCAAATTCAAATATTGTATTACTTGCTATAATAATTGAATTACAACCATTTGTAATAACAAATATACTTAAACATAATGTAATAAATTGATCAGCAGGTATATCATTTGTAAATACTGGTTCTATAACATTAGATATATTACTTGGAAATATCTCATTAATAAAATCAGATAATAATGTCATTGGTAAATGAAATGACATTAATAAATAAAATACAATAGATATGATTGGGATAATAGCTAAGAAGAATGAATATGCTATATTTCCAGGAAGAATCTTAAACTCATTAGTAGATATCATTTCAAGTAACATATCTATTCTTTTCTTAATCTTTCTCTTCATATTATTTATCCTTATTCTTTTTTATCATGTTAAGTGAATCATTTATTGCATCATCAATAGTCATTTCTTCACTTAAGATCATTTGATATCCAATAGATACACCATAATCTTTACTTGGTAAACTAGATGCAAATTCACGATTTAACTTATGTATATATGAAACTATTTTCTTTTCATCATAACCAACTAAATAAATGATAAATTCATCTCCATCAGTTCTCATTATTTCAGAATTATCTCTTTGAGTCTTAATTAGTACACTAGCAACAGCTTTAATTTGATTATCTCCTGCTTCATGTCCAACTTTATCATTTAATACTTTTAATTTATTAATATCAATTACAATAATAGTTTGTGGATAAACTTTAGTAGATGACCAAAAATCAATATTATCATTTAAATAATTTCTATTTTTTAAATTAGTCATCGCATCAAAATAATATAATCTATCCTCTTTTTTTATTCTCTTATCACTTAATGATTTTCTAATAATGCCATATATTATAAATATTACTACTAATATACCAATAACGATATATACTAGATTACTCATTATAAAGTTAAGAATTCTATTAGTTCTAAGTGTTTCAATAATACCTACTACACTTTCATTTTTCATTTCATTTGAACTAAGAGTACTTAAATAGAAATTAAATAGATTATTAAATGAAGTATTATCTTTATTAAGTAAGAATGTATTATTTAATTTAACAGTATCATAATATCTAATACTATAATGCTTTAAAGATGAGTCTTTATAATAATCATATACTTCTTTTTCTACTATTATTATAGAATCTTTATCAACATTCTTAATTAAACTCTTAACACTAGCATAGTCATTGATTTCAAATAAATTTTTAGAACCCATATTATATTTAAGATTCATATTATTTATCATTGATACACTAATATTAGATAAACTATATAATGAATTAATTACTATATTATTTTTATCATGAGCAAGAACTACATATTCACTTGGACCAAGCATTCTTGAATTATCAAAGTTTTCACTAGATAATGAATAATAGTTAAGTGCTAGGTCTATCTTTTTACTCATAAGAGCTTCATTTAATGCTTTAGTATCTTTATATTCTACATATTTATATGTTACACCTGTCATATCAGAAAACTTTGATAAATATGTGTTAGTAAGACCTGTAAATTTACCAGCAATCATTCCTTCAAATGGAAGATTATCTATATATCCTACTATAAAATCTTCACTTGTAATACTTTCTTTTTGTAATTCAGTATATTTCTTAGCATCATAATATATATTTAAGAAATATTCATTAATTTTAGTTTTACTTCTATTTTCCCATCTATAATAGAATTTACTCATTACACCTTTTAAAGATTCATTAACATTATCTTTAAAACTAATGCAGTAATATGAATATAATCCATCTAAATGAAATAAAATATCATAATCAGTAGTAGATACTATTTCATCTAAATATCTATACATTGGTAATACCATAAAATCAATATTCTTACCAAGTGAACTTAATAATTCACTATATGTTTCAACAGGAACTAAATTAATATTCTTATGTTCAGTTAAATAATATGAAATAGTTTCTTTATCTGATGATAAAATACCAACTTTTTTATTTTCTAAATCATCTAATTTATTAACAGTAGCATTTTTACCTAAAACAACATAATGATCTCTATAAAAAACAATATCTTCTTCATTTACTGAGTTTTTATTTACTAATCTAACATTAGCTGTATCATCAGTAATAACATTAATATTTAAATTAGTATCTTCTTTAAAATCAGTTAAATAATCATAATATACACCAGCACCATTACTTGAAAATACTGGTAAATTTGGTTCAACATATATATCTAATGCTGTAGATATATTATCATTAATCCATTTTTTCTCATTATATGAATAATTATTAACAGTACTTGTTATATAATATAATGCTCCAAAAAATATTAAAACAATTAGTACAATAATAATAAATACTATTAATAAATTCTTTTTCTTTTTACGCGTGTTCATAAACTACCACACAACCTTCAAGCTATTAGCATTCTTTGATCCAAATACTGGAAAATTCTTATTTTCTTCACTTCCAGAATATGTTAATAAGAATTGTATTTCATAGAATGATAAATTTTTCTCTCCAACTTTATCTAAAGCCTTAGTAGCTAGTGACTTAGCTGTATCAACTTTAACTGATTCCGTAAAGTCTATATTAATATATATAATTTTACCTTCTACATTTACTTTAACATCCCCAACAGTTTTTTCACTATCATATATTCCTGAAATATCTGATTCTAATGAATCACTAAGAGGATAGTTTTCAATACCTTCTAATCTAGTATCTCCATATTTACTAGTACTTATTCCAGAATAGAAATACTTATAAAATAAGAACCCTATCATAATGAAACAAACTACTAGAATACCTACTAGTATCCATAACATTGTATTATCTTGTTTATTCTTTGTTTTACTCATTTTAAAAACACCTTCCCTTGGCTTTAAATATTATACTATATTTTATTATAATTTTCTACTTTTTATTATTCCCATATTTTATTTATAGTTTCATTATACAACATTTAATAATTTATATAAAGAAAAAAAACAATCTTTTTAGATTGCTATTATTACATTACAATTTCATCGCTGTATCATCTTCTTGTTCATTTTCACTCATGGAATTTTCTTTTTCTAAACGACTTATTTTTTCATCTATATATCTTATAAATTGATCTACATCGATTCTATCTTTAGAGTTTTTATGTATTTTTCGTGTATTCTCATCTCTTGTATAAGCATTCAAATCTCTTTTATTAGCATTAGATGAACGAAGCTCATCTGTTTCATTTTCATAAATCAATTGACCATCTAAACTTCTTCCACTTTCTTTTGCTCTTGTTTCTAATGAGCCTCTTCTACCTTCTAACTTAAATTTCACACTCATCACCACTTATATTATATATAATCATGAAATATTCTTCAAGAAAAAGGCTGAAGTTCTACTTTATAGTTGACAAATTAAAAATAATAAAGTAAAATAACTTATGTGATTTGGATTTGCAGGTGTAGTTTAATGGTAGAACTTCAGCCTTCCAAGCTGCTAACGTGGGTTCGATTCCCATCACCTGCTCCATTAAAAAATAAAGCTAGTCAAATGACTAGTTTTTTTATTATAGCAATATCGAACCAAGGTTAGCAGCCAGAAGAAGTACATCTTAAATACATATTTAAAATAATATCATCAAATAAACTATACCATAAATAATCATTTGGAACACCATAGCATATTTTGAAATTTTTTAATATTATGATTATTAATTTATATAGTATAATATAATTAATTAGGTGATTTTATGATAAAACGAATAATATTTGATATTGATGGAACTTTAATTAGTAGTGTAGATTTTTCACCCTACATAACAAATGCACTTAAAAAATATGGTATTAATGATATAGAAAAAACAAAACAATTTATATTAAATATTAAAGAATATGAAAATACATATAATTCTTATGATAAAACATTATATTTAAATTTTTTTAGTAATAAACTGGGTATTAAATTAGATAGTGATTTTTTAGAAATTCTTTTCCAAGAATTAAAAGAAGCAGTTCCTAAAAATACTAAAAATATAAAATCAATGCTAGAAGAATTAAATAAATATGAACTTGTATTACTATCTAATTATTTTGAAGAATCCCAAAGAAATAGATTAAAAACAATGGGAATAAATGATTATTTTAGTGAATACTATGGTGAAAAAATTATTAAGCCAAATAAATTAGCTTATAAACAAGCACAAGGAAAATATAAGCCAAGTGAATGTGTAATTGTTGGTGATGATAAAAAATTAGATATTGATGTTCCAAAATCACTAGGTTTTAAAACTATATATGTTAATGAATTTGGAGATATAAAAAAAGTTGAAGATTTATCATTAAAAATAATACAAGAATTATAAATAAAAACTCATTTCTAAAAGAAATGAGTTTTAATAATTATTTTTTTAAAATTGAAATTATTTTTAAACATAATTTATATAGTTTTTTCTTATCTTTTTCTTTATTAGACATTTAAACCACCTCTTTTAGATAATTCACTTGGCAAGATAGGAATATCTTTTGTTGTTCTATCATAGTTACATCTTGCCATTTTTTTATGTTCATCTTTTACAAATTCATAAAAGTATTCTTTTTGTTCTTCTAATAAAACACTATCAATTTCATCAAGTAAGTTTTGAAAGAAATCATTAGAAAAGTATTTTTCACGTATATATTTATGTTGAGGACCTCTACATCCATTTCTATTATTATTAAATTTTATAATTATATTTTTTAGAAGTTCCATATCATGAGATATCTTAAATTCATCTAGCATTCCTCTAATTAAAGAAATCTCATTTTTTGCAATCTTTTCTCTATTTATTACTAATACTGGAAGATTTCCAAATTCTTTCGCAGCTCTAATAGTATTATTTTTATATTCTTCAAATTGTTTTTGTTCTTCAAGGCTAAGTTGTGAAATATCTTCACATTCTTGATCTAAAATTATAAAGTCTGGATTCTTTTTAAAATGTATGTTTTGTAAGTCAGCATTTTTTCTTTCATAGTCTAATTCATTATGCCATTGTCTTGTAGAATTAATAAATTTATTAGGTAAACTTAATAATGAGTATATTTCTGCAGTCATTTTTCTACTATCTGGTGTACTATTAATATCTTTATTACCACCACCTAAAAACATTGATTCTTCAAAATCAAAAAACCCTAATTTAATATGCATTTTTCCATCTTGTTCAGCAAATGCTAGGTTATCATTTCTTATTAAACTAACAGCATTTACATGACTTCTATATCTATCATTATTCCATTCTTCATAATAATTTTCTTGTCCTCTTCCATCATCAGAAAAAGCACCTAATGTTTTAACAATTGAATAAAATTCATTTCCTGAGTCATATAATTTAATGCCATCTAGAGTTGTTAAATAATTTGATTCTGTAAATTTAGGTTTGCATTTATTAAATTCCTTAGCAAAAAGTAATAAAATATTTTCTTTTACTAAACTATTACTAAATAAATTAATTTCAAATTCTGGATCATCTATTATAACTTTTACTATTTCCTTTAATTTATCTGCATCTTCACAATCTAATATCATCTTTATAGTTGTAAGTTCAACTACACCTTCATTTAATTCTAATTCAGAAGATAATCCTTCTAAATCAAAATCTTTAACAAAAAATTTAGAATCAGATAAATCCATTCCAAATAAAGCATATAGTAAGTCATTTTTTAATTCATCTATTTTAACATCAATATTTATTCTTTTAAATAACATTTCTTTTATAAAACTAGTAAAATCTTTAAGTTCTTCAACACTATTTGGAAAAATTCCAGTTTTAATTATAAAACCAATATTTCCAATTATTTCATCATTTAAAGTATATTTATTTTCACATTCTTTAATTAATTCAAATAAAGAACTAATACTTTCTAAATGTTTTTCATTATTTCTTCCTGGAACAGATGATCTACCCAAATTATCTATAATGTTTCCAATTAATGAATGTGTATTTACACCATAACTTCTTGATAATTTAACTATTTTTTCTAATATATATAATTCATAATCCTCAAGACTTAATAATCTATCTTGAATAACTGCATCTAAAGCTAATTCATTTATATATGGTTCCAAAAATTCATACTTTTCTTGTAAAATATAAGGATTTAGAGTTAATAATAATTCATTATTATTATTTAGCATACTCTTTATTTTTTGTTTTTGATAATCGCTTAAAATAGTAGTGTTATATAATTCTTGTATTGCAGCAGTATCTTTACAAAGTGTAGCAATGCTAAATTTATCACACATTTCATCACATAATTCTACATATGGCATTGTATTTTCCCATATAGCACTAGAAAGTCCAGCAAAATATTCTTCATGATTAGTACAATTATTACATATTTCTTTCCATGCTTTTATAGCTTTATCTTTTTTTCTCATTGCATCACCTCCCATTAATTAATTCTTAAAATAACAATTTTTTTGTAGGATATTTTTTTTCAAAATTATTAATCACACTAATTAAATCTTCATCGTAACGTGGAATAATATACTCCAGCAATATCTCCAATAATTGTTCCAAACATTCTACCACCATTTTAATTATATCAAATTAATTTCCATAATAAATAATTGATTCTAAATCTCCATGTGTTTTTATACTTTTAATATATGTATTATTATAATAGAAGTATTCTCCTAATACTGATCCTACTCCATTTTCTCTTTCAAATACAAGACTAATAATAGCACAACCTTCTTCTTTAAAATAATCAATATATGCTTCATTAGCAGATGGATATCTATTTTTAGCATCAATAGCTATATTCTTTATATTTTCATTTTCTATTATTGTTTCATTATAATTTGAATCTGTTGTTGATATTTCAATATCATTAGTATATTTAATATTATATTTTATTTCATTAACAGAAGTTCCTTTTCTTTCAAATATATTTTTTAATAATGTTATAGTTACAGGCTTATTATTTACAATAGCTATATAAGTATCATCTGATTGTACAAATCCATTTTGATAATTATAATGTAATAAATAAGTACAATTATTAATTAAATATAATTCATATATAAATGGAATTATAAATACTAAAATAGGAATAATAATCATAATAATATATATCTTAGAAGTAGAATTATTTAGTGTATTGCTATTTAAATTATTTATTCTTTTATTTACACGATATATACTTATTATAGTTAGAATAAATGATATTAAAATAATTGGAAGTAAATAAAGTGAATCCCATCCTATTTGAACTATTCCATTACTGCATATAAGAAAATTTATTATATTAAATATAATATATATAACTATTGTCTTTTTTAAATTTCTCAAATCTTTTTCATTATCAAATTTAATCATTAAAAATAATAATGACATAGCAAATAATATAAAAATATTCAAATAAATTGCACCTTTTAACATAATACACACTTCCTTTTCAAAATTATAATATCTATTATTAGTATACTATATACCATTTAGTAATTCTATTATTATTTATAAAAAAAGCTAGTATAATGACTAGCTAATAATTTATTTATTATTTTTATTTGGGGTTAATTTCATAGTTGTTTCTTCTTTTGGTTCAATTATTTCTAGAAGTCCTGAATTTAACAATTCTTTATATGATTCTATCTGTTTTCTAATAAACTCCTTAGTTAATTCCTGTTCATTTCCTTCACTTGGATAAGCTTCTATTCTTAATTTACCACTATCTAGTTTTTCCATGAATCCTTCCATAAATTCAGAAGAACTAATCATATCTTTTTTTTGTCATAATAAACCTCCATAATTTAAAAATCATTATATATTAAACTAATATTATTTGCAAATAAATTATTTATTATTAAAGAATAATTTAATTTTAAAAGTATATATGTTTTTTATAATTAGATTTACTACATCATAATATAGTCATATTTATATGTCAATTTTTTAATATTTGTATTATAATTTAATTAGAGGATATTATTATATGAAAAGAATTAGGTATTATTTTATTATTTTTTTACTTGCTTTATTTCCATTTAATATTTTTGCAAGCACTTCAATAAAAAATGCAGCTATAGAGGGTGCTGATAGTGTTAAAGTAGGAAGTAATTTTTATCAAAGTTTTAGAGTAAATTTTTCTGATTTAAAGAAAGGTTCTACTGATACTTTAGGACTATGGTTAGTTGGATTTGAGTTAGATTATGACGAAGATATTCTAGCAATTGAAAGTATTGAATCTAATGGTAATGAATGGTATACAATCGCATATAAAGATGGAAATAAAAAATATGTATTAAGTGAATTTAGTAATGATCCATATCACAATGCATGTGCTGATGGAGTATTATTTTGTTCTGATTATTTAGTTACATTAAAATTCTATGTAAAAGATACAACTAAAACATCAACTAAGATAGTAATGAAAGATATTGGTGCTGGAGCATTTAATGTTAAAGGAGAGTTAAATCCTGAGTATGAAACAAAAGATATGATTGAACTTGAATATTCAAAAGAAGTAAGTAAAACTATTAGTATTACAAGACCAGAAAATGTTAAAGTTAAAGATACTAAATCAATATTATCAAATAAAAAGCCAAGTGTAAAAAAACCAACAACTAATACCACTAAAAAGAAAACAACAACTAAAAAAACAACAGAAAAGAAAAAATCAGATAACAATTATTTAGAATCATTAACTATTAAAGGTTATGATATTGATTTTTCAAAAGATACTAAAACATATATTATATATGTTCCTGATAATGTAAATTCACTAGATGTTAAAGCAAAAGTAAATCACAAAAAAGCTACAGTTAACATTGTAGGAAATGATGATTTAAAAGCAAATGATAATAAAGTAAGAGTTAAAGTAACCGCAGAAAATAGTGAAACTAGAACATACATAATTGAAGTTAGACATGGAGAAAAACCAACACAAAAAACTAATCATAAATTAAGTATTAAAAATATTAAATTAAGTAAAAAACAAATAGTAATATTAGGAAGTATAACTGGTTCACTATTATTTATAGTACTAATTATTCTACTTG
>Ga0247611_10010825_pt1 | contig 10652 bp, 5 predicted proteins | sample 177DNAGHGhighgp2_FD_192422 | JGI IMG/M metagenome (GOLD analysis project Ga0247611, IMG submission 192422) | Sheep rumen microbial communities from Palmerston North, Manawatu-Wanganui, New Zealand - 1770 DNA GHGhigh gp2 | ecosystem: Host-associated > Mammals > Digestive system > Stomach > Rumen ... | reverse complement strand
CCTTTGGTTTCAAAAGGATGCCCTCTCGAAACATTATGCGGTATTAGCAGTCGTTTCCAACTGTTGTCCCCCTCTGAAAGGCAGGTTGCTCATACATTACTCACCCGTCCGCCACTAAGTCAAATCCCGTTCTTGACGAATCTCAAACAGAAAGTGCTTCGTTCGACTTGCATGTGTTAGGCACGCCGCCAGCGTTCATCCTGAGCCAGGATCAAACTCTCAATAAATTGTATCCAAACATCCGTCTGGATGTTCAAATCTTATTGAAGCTTTCTAGCTCTCAAAAGAATTTTTATAGTCATTTCTGACTCTTAAGAACCCTTTTCTTTGGTGCTTATTTTGCATAAGCTGTTCTTACATTGTTCAATTTTCAAGGTACTCTCTGCGCTCGCCTTTCTCGGCGGCAGCTTTGTTATTATATCAAAGCTGCTTGCGTTTGTCAAGAACTTTTTTCAAATTCTTTTGGAATTTTTAGGAGTCCTTTTCAAATCGCTTGTCCGCTCTCCTGGGTGAGCAGCTTTGTTATTATAACGCAGCGGCTCTGCTTTGTCAAGAACTTTTTTCGTTTCGCCAGAAACTTTTTTCAAGCTCTTTTGTGACTTCAGCACCCTTCTCTCGAGCGCTCACGTAATATAGCACCGAAAAAGCCAAAAGTCAACACTTTTTTTCGGAAATTTGAAAAGATTTTTTAACGCCTAAATATTGGGCTTTTTTCTGGATATACTACACAACATGTATAGGAATGATACTGTTGAAACAAACTCTCTCCATCCTCGCCGCGCGCCGGTCTATACCTGTCTGCCGACGCTCCCCTCTCTGCGCGAGATCTTCTCCGCCTGCGCGGATTTCCAGACGCGCACGCTGCGCCTCGGACTTGAGTCGAACCATATTGTGACGGTGTGCTGGCTGGACGGTCTGGTCTCCTCCCGTATGCTGACGGAGGATGTGATCCGCCCGCTGACGAGCCTTGTACGCCTGCCGGAGAGTGAAAGCGAGCGGCAGAGCCTGCTGCGCATCCTGGCCGGGGCGGTCTACAACTGCTCGGCGCAGTACCGGGAGACCATGGACGAGGTGGTAAACGACCTCACCCACGGCTGCTGCGTGCTGCTGTTTGACAATGCGGCCCAGGCCGTGAGCTTTGAGGCGCGCTCGGAGACCCAGCGCGCCGTGTCCGAGCCGACGCTGGAGAAGTCCATCAAGGGCGCCAAGGACGCCTTTGTGGAGACGCTGCGTGTAAACACCGCCCTGGTGCGGCGGCGGCTCTGTACGCCGAAGCTCAAGCTGGTGGAGTCCACACTTGGGAGCACGACAGCCACAAAGGTCGCGATGTTCTACCTCGACGGCACGGCCTCTCCCGAGACGGTGGCAGCCCTCGCAGCGCGGCTGGACGCCCTGGATGCTGACGCGCTGCTCGCGACCGGACTTCTGGAGGAGGGGCTGAGCGACGCGCCCGGTTCGCCCTTTCCCCAGCTATTGCACACCGAACGTCCGGACCGGTTCGCCCAGTATCTGACGGAGGGGCGCGTCGGTCTGCTGGTGGACGGGCTGCCGATCGGGCTTCTGGGCCCCGTGACCTTTGCCGACTTCATGCGCTGCTCCGGCGACAGTGCCGGCAGCGCGATCATTGCAAGCTCCCTGAGTATGCTGCGCTGGCTTGCGCTCTTGCTGAGTCTCCTGTTCCCGGCCTTGTACGTGGCGATCGCCCTCTATCACCAGGAGATGATCCCGACGCGTCTGCTGCTGAGCGTCATTGAGGCCAAGCAGCGCGTCCCCTTCTCGACGGCGCTGGAGGTGATCGGGATGCTCCTGAGCTTTGAGCTTTTGCAGGAGGCGGGGCTGCACCTGCCGAACCCCATCGGCGACACGGTGTCCATCATCGGGGCGCTGATCGTGGGCCAGTCGGCGGTGGAGGCGCGGATCGTATCGCCCATCGCCATCATCGTGGTGGCCTTCGCGGGCATCGCGGGCTACACGCTGCCGAGCCAGGACTTGGGCGCGGCGGTGCGGCTTTTACGCCTGGGACTGGTGCTCGCAGCGGTGGCGGCGGGGCTTTTCGGCGTGGGCGCGGCGCTGTGCCTGGTGCTTTTGCATCTGGCGGAGATGGACAGTCTGGGCCGCAACTACACGGCGCCGCTGTCCGACGGGGAGCCCCTGCCCCTGACGCGGCTGTTTCTCAAGGGGCCGGCACGGGAGGCGGGCTTTCGTATAGGGAGGCGGTCGCCGTGAGAAAGCTGCTGGCACTTGTGCTGTGTGCCGCCGAGCTCCTGCTTTTTGCCGGGCGGGGCGGCCTGCGGGGAAACTACCGCGAGGTGGAGGAGCTGCTGGTGATCCAGACCATGGGTCTTGACAAGACCCTGGGCGGTGTGACGCTCTCCCTCGCGGCGGCGGGGGACAGTGAGGACAAGGTCGCCCGCATGGAGGCGGACGGGGTCTCGATCTCGGCCGCGATGGAGCGCATCCGGGACTATGCCTATGAGGAGGAGCTGTTCTGCCCCCACATTGGGCGGCTGCTCATCGGCGAGAAGCTCGCGGAGGCCGGGATCGAGAGCGCGCTTGCCTATATCTGCCGCTCGCCGGAGCTGCGGCTGGACATGCCGCTGTTCGTGGTGCGCGGCGGCGAGGCCGCCGACGCGGTGATGACCGTCGGCAGCGGGGACAAGGGCATCTGCGATGTCATGCGCATCATCGAGCAGGACGCGAAGCGCCGCGGGGAAAGCAGCCTGACCACCGCGTCCCAGATCCTGCGGGACACGGCGCGCTGCGGCAGCAGCCTTATCTGCGCGCTGGAGCTGGGCCGAGCCAGCGAGAGCACCGAGCCGCCGGACGCGGAGAGCGCCGCGCCCGAGGCGCGGAGCATTGCCCCCATGGGCTACGCGATCCTGCGGGAGGGGCGGCTGTGCCGCTATCTGACGCCGGAGCAGGCCGTCGCCGTGGGACTTTTAATCAACAGGCCGGGCAGAGCGACCATCGATTTGCGGGATCGGCACGGCGAAGCGGCAGTGCTGGAATTAAACGGAGGCGGCTGCAAGATCCGTCCGGTCTGGGAGGGCGGTATCCTCAGGGGTGTGGACATTGCCTGTCAGGCGCAGGCAAGCCTTCTGGAGCGCGGTGGGCGCGGCGCGATGAACGAGGCGGAGGATCTGGACTACCTCACGGCCCGGCTGGAATCGAAGCTGGCGGGCTGGCTCAGCGCCGCGCTGCAGGCCTCGAAGGAGCTCAAGGCGGACTATCTCTGTCTCGCCGAAACCCTGGAGCGCGCCGACCCCGCCGCGTGGAAGGCACTCGACCGGGACTTTATCGACCTGCTGCCGGAGCTGGAGCTCCAGGTCACGGTCAGCGCAAAGCTCAACCAAATGAACGACATGAAATAAAGTGGAAAGTGAAGAGTGAAAAGTGGAGTTGAGGCGTCCCCTCCTGGGACAAATGAAAAATCAGATACCTGCCCTGGTTCCATCCAATAGAAACCAGGGCGGACAGACTCCCTATCTTCACTTTTCTCTTTCCAATTTTCACTTACTAAAGGCGGGTGATCCCATGCAGGAAAACTACAACGCGCGCCAGCTTCTGAGCCTTGGGGCCGTGATCGCGCTGACCCCGGCGCTGCGGCTGTTCCCGGCGCGCGCCGCCGTGATCGCGGGCCGGGCCGGGTGGCTTGCGCCGCTTATGGCCCTGCCGCTGGCGCTGGTGTGGGCGCGGGCGATGGCGCTGCTGCTCGAGACGATGCAGCCAGGCGAGTTTTTGCCCGACACCCTGCTGCGCCTCGGCGGCAGGCATTTTGGCAAGCCCGCCCTCGCGCTCTTTGCCGCCTGGTGCCTTACCTATGCCGCCTTTGTGCTGCGCTCGGGGGCCGACCGCCTGGTGGGTACGGTCTACCCCGGCGCGTCCCCCGCCCTGTTCAGCCAGCTCATGGGGCTCATTGCCCTCTTGGCCGCGCTTTCCACGCCGCGTACCCTTGCCCGCATGGGGCGGATGCTGCTGCCGCTGCTGTTCGGCATGCTGGGGCTGCTGCTGTTTTTTGCGCTGCTGTCGGCGGATTGGGGCAATCTTTTTCCGCTGTCAAATGAGGACGTCTGGCCCCTTATCAAAACCGCGCCGGTGCCGCTGGGTATTGCGGCGGGGTCCGGCACGGCGCTGTGCTTTCTCGCGGGCGGAGAGAAGGAACGCCTCCTCGGCTTTCCGGCGTTGGCCAAATGGTCGGCGCTGCTGTGCGCCGGGCTTTCTGTTCTGAGCGCGGCGGTGATCGGGACCTTCGGCGCGCCGCTGACAGGGCAGCTTGCAAGGCCCTTCTTCGTGCTGGTGCGCACGCTGGTGTTTTTCCGCACGGTGGAGCGCGTGGAGGCGCTGGTGGTGATGCTGTGGGTTTTCCCGGATTTTCTGATGACGGCGCTGTTCTTCTGGGCCGGGCAGTATGCCCTGCGCCTGCTGTGCGGCTTTCACCCGGATACGAAAATGCGCGCCCGCCTGGATTTCTCCGAGGGGCGCGTGCTGATCTGGGCCTTCGCCGCGGCGGCGATCGTGCTGGCGCTCTTTCTCGCACCGACACCGCGGCAGCTCGAGCGCTGGTCCTCGGTCTATATCCCGGCGGCAAATTTCACCTTTGTGTTCGTGTACCTGCCGTTATTATATATTGTGGGCAGAAAGTCAGACGCTAAAAAGCGAAAGAGCTTGTAAAAAATCTGTTGTCCCCGCAATGAAAACGGCCTTCGGCGAAAACGCACAATGCCGCGAATTCGCCGAAGGCCTGCAAGTTTCTGTTATCGTTACCGCGCATGACCTGACCGGGGGCATACAGTTTCAGATTCTGTTCCCTTTCCGGCCTTTATTGATGCGCAAAACGCTCCCTTGTCTTCTTCTGGGCCGGAATCGAATCGATCTCGCCGGCAGCGTTGAGGGCCATCTTGGTCATCATCGGGCCTGCGATTTCATAAACCAGCACGCTGAAAAGAATGACGTTTCGGATCAGGGATGCCTCTTTCCCGCCCAGAGACTGCGCCATCACCACCATCCCAAGAGCCACACCGGCCTGCGGAAACAGCGTAATCCCCAGATATTTTCTGACGTTCTCACTGCAGCCCATAATCGCGCTGCTGAAGGAAGCCCCAAAATACTTTCCCAAACACCGGGTCACGATATAGACAAGTCCGATCAAAAGAACCGCCGGATACCGGAAAACACTGAGCTCCAGCCCCGCGCCGCTGATGACAAAGAACGTGGCGAACAGGGGCGCTGTCCATTTGTCTGCCCGGTTCATGATATCTGCCGAGTATTCACTCATATTGCAGAACACGGTTCCCAGCATCATGCACACCAGAAGAGAAGAGAAGGATATCTCGATCTCCCCCAGGGGGATTTTGATTGAGGCCAAAGCAATCGTCAGCACAACAAAGCCGATCGAAAGAGACAAACGGTTGGAGTTGGAGAAGAACAGCTTTTCCAACTCCGTGAGAAGAGCGCCGAGTACCGCTCCAAGGATCAGGGAGCAGATGATCTCCAGAATGGGGTTGACGATGATGGCGTATATGTTCAATTCTCCGCCCTTCAAAGCCTGCGCGATTCCAAAGGATACGGCGAAAATAATAAGCCCCACCGCATCGTCAAGCGCGACGATCGGCAGCAGAAGATCCGTTACTTCACCCTTCGCCTTATACTGCCGGACAACCATCAAAGTGGCCGCGGGTGCAGTAGCTGCGGCGATCGCCCCCAGCGTAATGGCTGCGGAAAGGGGGAGTGTGTCTTCTCCGAAGCAGAAATGCAGTCCGACAAGCGCCAGATCCACCAGTGCAGTAGCCGTTACCGCCTGAATGATCCCGATCACCGTAGCCTGCTTACCGGTGGCTTTCAGCTGTGACAGCCGAAATTCGTTTCCGATGGCAAACGCAATAAAGCCGAGGGCGGTATTGCTGAGTACCCCAAGACTGTCTACTGCCTCCATGCTGACAAAGCCAAGCCCCGGTATACCCAGTCTTCCAAGGCAGTAAGGCCCCACCAGAAGCCCTGCCAGAAGAAATGCCGTCACATCCGGGAAATGCAGATGGATCAGCTTGAAAACACGGGTCATAAGAAGCCCTGCCAGTAGCGCAGTTGACGTAGCCAATAAAGTTTCCATGATGAATATGCCTCTTTTCCATTTTTGTAACAGCGCACAGTATAATACACCGATTCCGAAATTGCCACTGTTTTTTTGATAAAAAATAGCGGCCCCGCATGAATGCGGAGCCGCAGGACTTTATTTTACTTCTTATCTTTCTTATTAAACAGGTTTTTGAGCTTTTCGCTCGTCCTCGGCTCGTCGACGAAGTCCTCCTCGTCGCCGCCGGTCTTGCGCAGGTAGAGCACATAGCCGATCAGGCCGCCGAGGGCCACGACCGCCACCACGAACAGCACCTTCACCGCGGTGCTCACGCCGGTATTGCGGCGGGCAGGCGCGGGGGTATGGACGGGCGTGGGGGCGACGCTCGCGCTCGGCATCGGGAAGCCGGTCGGGCTGGGCGACACCGTACCGAAGGGCGCCGGGGACGGGCTCACGCCGTAGGGCGCGGGCGTCGTACCGATGGGCAGAGGCGTCGGCATCGTCGCGCTGGGGGTCGTGGAGCCGTAGTAGGGCGTGGGCGTGGGCGTTGCGTAGGGGATATTGCTGCGCACGTCGATGGTGTAGGTCGTGCTCATGCCCTCATAGTTGACGGTGATCTGCTGGCTGCCGGCCGTGGTGGCCACGCGCGGCGAGATGGTATAGCCGCTGGTGACGGTCTCATAGCCGCTGGTGGTCTGGAGCTGGAGCACAAGGCCCGCGGTGCTGATGGTGTCGCCGACGGTGTAGGAGCGATTAGCGGGCAGGCTCTGGATGCTCAGGCCCGTCACGCGCCTTGCCTGCTGCACAGCCACGGTGAAGGTGCAGGTCTTGCCCATGAAGCTCACGGTGACGGTCTGGTTGCCGGGGTTGGAGAAATAGGTGGGGCTGCAGGTAAAGCCCTCGCCCACGTCGAGATAGCGGCCGTCGGTGGAGTAGACGCGGATCGTAAGCCCCGCGGTATTGAGGTACTCGCCCACGGTGTAGGAGCTCTTGTTCGGCATGGTCAGCACGCCGATGCCGCGGATCAGTTCCGCCACGGAGTGGACCTTGACCTGATAGCTGGTCTGGTAGCCGCGGTAGTTGACATTGACATCGGCAAGGCCGGAGTTGTTGTAGGATACCGTCTGGGTGGTGACGACAAAGCCGCTGGTGATCATGTCGTAAGTGCCGTCGGTATAGAGTACGCGCAGCTGCAGGCCGCTCGCGTCCACAGCCTCTCCGTCGTTGTAGTCCACCTTGTTGGGGAGCTTTCCGACGGTGACGGAGCGGATGACCTTGTTCACCCTCGGCGTCGGGGTGGGTGTGGCGGCCGGGCGGTCGGTGATGGTGAAGATCACCGGCTCGGAGTCGGCGTAGGTCTGCTGGCCGTAGCCGCTGCTGACGACGCGGCAGAGATAGGCATAAGTCCCGGCGCGGGAGGTGTTGGGTTTGTACTGGGCGCTGTTGCCGGTGCCGTCCTCAATGGGCGTCCAGTCGTTGCCGAGTCCCATATACCACTGGAAGCTGACGGCGAAGGCGTTGGACACCTTGGCCTCCAGCACGGCGCGGTCGCCAGTGTAGACGCTGGTGCTGCCCGTGATCGTGACAGTCGGGTCAGGCAGCACAGGCACAGCCGCGTGCGGCGCAGGCGTCGGCGTCGGCTCGGTAAAATAAGACTCGTTCACCGCAGGCTTTGGCGACGGCGTACTCGGCGTCTGCACGATGGAGTTGTAAATATCCTCAAAGCTGCCCGTGAAGTTGTCGATCCAGGACTCTGTCACGCCGGTATTGCCCTGCTGCTCATTGCCGGACTGCTGTTCGCTGCCGGACTGCTGCTCATTGCCGGGATCGCTCGGGGTGGTGTCCTGCTGATCGTAGTCGACCCAGGTCTCCTCGACAATGGGCTCCTGCTGGGCGGGCTGCTCGGGCTGTGTCGGCTGGGCAGGTGCGGCAGGCTGTTCGGTCGGCTCGGGGCGCTCCGTCAGGACCGTCACACTGCACAGCTTGATGCTGCCGTCCCAGAGGACGAAGAGATACTCGCCCGCCTGTTTCGGCTTGCCCGTCAGATAGAGGTAATATGTCTCGCGGTCCTTGTCGGCCTCGTCGAGCTCCGGTTCGTCGGGGGCGGGCTGGCCCGCCCTTTCGCGGCGGATCTCGTCGGCGACCCATACGCCGTCCCTGCCGTCGGGGACGCGGACCTTCTCCCTGCGCACCTCGTACTTCAGCCCCTCGGGCAGGGCATTCTCATCGAGGATCATGGCGTTTTCTGTGGTCTCCGTAAGACAGATATTGCTCTGCTCACCCACTACGGCGTCATCGAAGAAAACGAGGTTTTCCAGCTGAAAGCTGCTGCCGGCAAGGTCGATTTGGCCCTTGTTGGGGTCGATCATGCTGCGCAGGCTCAGCCCCGGGCCAAGATCTGCGAGTACATCACCCAGGACGCTTTCCGCTGCCAGCGCCGCGGGCGCGAGCGACAGCATCATCAGCAGCGTCAGAGCCAGGGCGATCCATTTCTTTGTTTTCATGTCTGTATCCTTTCCGAGTCCCGGCCAAACGCCGGACTCTCGCAAAAGTGCGGCAACTATGTCAACAAAATCATGGCACAAAAGCCGCCTTTTGTCAACATAATTCCGGCTTGGGAATTTGTACCTTTCAATTTCTATGACGCACGGCATGTCGGTTTTGTTCCCAAAAAAACTTCCGAGTTTTGTTGCAATTGTCCCCGCATGTGGTAAAATAAGTGCAAAGCACTTATTTTATTTAATTCAAGTCGTTTTCCTCGCCGCTTTCGCGGCAATGGCCCAGGCCAGCTTCTCTTGGCCTACGGCCAATTCACCTTCCCGGAAAACATGACATATTTTACCACAGCCGCATTGCGGTTGTGGTAAAATAAAGAAAAGCGACTTCAGAAGGAGGGGAACCTCATGGCGTTTACTCCCTGGTATAAGGATATGGTGGTCTACCACATCTGGCCCCGGAGCTTCTGCGACGGCAACGGCGACGGGATCGGCGACCTCTACGGTGTGCTGTACCGGCTCGACTATATCAAGAGCCTGGGCGTGGACGCGATCTGGTTCTCGCCGCTCTACCCCTCCCCGAACGCGGACTGGGGCTACGACATCTCCGACTACATGGACATCCATCCGGACTTCGGCGACCTCAAGGTCTTCAAGCGCGTCCTGAAGGAGGCCCACGACCGCGGCCTGCGGGTCTTCATGGACCTTGTTATCAACCACACCTCGGACGAGCACCCCTGGTTCATCGAGAGCCGCAAGAGCCGTGACAACCCCTACCATAATTATTATTACTGGCGCTCCGGCAAAAGCGGCAGCGGCGGACGGCGCCTTCCCCCCAACAACTGGACCTCGGTCTTTGAGGGCGAGGCCTGGGAGTATGACTCCAATCTCGACGAATACTATCTGCACCTGTTTGCCAAAAAGCAGCCGGACCTGAACATGGATAACCCCAGAGTGCGCGACGAGGTCAAGCGCATCCTGCGCTTCTGGCTGGACATGGGGGTGGACGGCTTCCGCGAGGACGTGATCACCTTCATCTCCAAGGCGCCGGGGCTGCCCAACGCCTACCCGAAAATCCCGGTGGCAAACGGTCTGCGGCACTACTCCAACCGCCCGGCAGTCCACGACTACCTCAAAGAGTTCAAGCACGACGTTCTGAGCCAGTACGACTGCTTCATCGTTGGCGAAAGCCCCATGACCGACGCCGAGACCGCCCTGCGCTACGTGACCGAGGGGCCGAACCAGGTGCTCGACGAGATGATCGCCTTTTCCCACATGGAGGCCGACTGCTTCATGACGGACATGATCCGCCGCCCGTTCAACCTTTTGAAAATGAAGAAGGCCTTCTCCGAGTGGCAGTATAAGCTCGCGGGTCGGGGCTGGAACGCCCTGTACATCGAAAACCATGACCACCCGCGCATCATCAGCCGCTACGGCAGCGAAAAGTACCGCACGGAAAGCGGCAAGATGCTGGCGGTCATGTACATGCTGCAGAAGGGCACGCCCTTCATCTACCAGGGCCAGGAAATCGGCATGACCAACATGCCCCTGCCGGAGCTTGACATGTACAAGGACGTGAACACCTTCAACTCCGCGCGCATTTTATCCAAGCTCCTGCCGCAGAAGAAGGTGCTTTCCCTCATCCAGGAGGGTACGCGGGAAAACGCCCGCACCCCCATGCAGTGGGACGACGGGCCCAACGCGGGATTCACCACCGGCAGGCCCTGGTTCTTCGTCAACGGCAACTACAGTGAGGTCAACGTCCGCACCGAGGAGGAGGACCCCAACTCCCTGCTGAACTTCTACCGCAGGCTCATCGCCTTCCGCAAGGCCACCCCGGTGGTGCTGCGGGGCGACTACCGGGAGCTCTATCCCCACGACAGGAACTTCTACGTCTACGAGCGCCGCCTCTTCGAGCAGCGGCTCCTCGTGGTGTGCAGCTTCTCGAGCGAGCTGCAGCGCTTCACCGCGCCCGACGACATCAATCTCGACAAGTGGCGTCTGGTCCTGAAAAACTACGAGACCTGCTTCACCATCGGCAACGGCTTTACCGCGAGACCGTATGAGATGCGGGTTTACATACTGGA
>Ga0247611_10010823_pt1 | contig 10652 bp, 14 predicted proteins | sample 177DNAGHGhighgp2_FD_192422 | JGI IMG/M metagenome (GOLD analysis project Ga0247611, IMG submission 192422) | Sheep rumen microbial communities from Palmerston North, Manawatu-Wanganui, New Zealand - 1770 DNA GHGhigh gp2 | ecosystem: Host-associated > Mammals > Digestive system > Stomach > Rumen... | reverse complement strand
CAGTCATTGGAATAATATAATGAATACTCTAGAGTGAAATTGTCATATTTCTTTCAGTACAATACCTTGTGCTTCCCTAAAGAACCTCAATTCAGAACCTTCGTATACAATCCTTTTCAACTTGTGGCGTACACCATTCTTGTCCTCATATATAATGCTAATCGGTGTATTCATTCAACAGTCTAGGCTTTAGTTGGTATTTATATTGTTCTCCATCATATTCAAACCAAGGAGACCATTGTATTCCATCTTTCCCAAAGTATTGGTATCTTTTTTTCATAGACTAAAAGGGAAGTAGGTCAACATCATTATTCTTAGACATTGAAACAACAACTTTCTTTGTCTGTTCCTTTTCGTTCTTAATCACTTGAAGCCTCTGGATTAACTTCTCAATCTGACTCTCTGTCAAATCCTCATAGGAAGCTGATTTTGATTCTTCATTCTTCTCTACTTTGTTCCAAGTAACTTTTGTAGCCATCTTAAGACCTTGATGGTCATGTATCTGCTGCATTGTTACGTTGAAATACTTCTTGACAACCTCCTTGTTGATTGATAACATCCAAGTCTGGTCAATTAGTGATATGTCAAGCAGTTTATTGTCTTCCAACGTCTGGATTGCCAAATCCAAATCCTCTTGACTTATGTGCATCAACTTTGTCATCTGATTCGGATAATACTTAACACTGTCGTACTTCTGCCAATTGAGCAAGTATAACATAACCTTTAGTGCCATTGGCGGCAGCATACATATTAGTTGCTGCGATGCGTAAACCTTTTCATTTTCCATAACATTCTTTTGTTTTTATTTAAATTATTAACATTGCAAAGATATATACAAATTTTAACAATTCCAAGGAAAATTAAAAATATTTGCAAAAATTTTGAAATTAAATTAAATTTTTATATATTTGCAATATATTTATATAAGAAGCTAGTTCGAAATGGTTTCTTTTTTGCCAATGGTAAGGAGGGTTTCGTCAAGGGTTTTAATTCCCCTCCTTACCTTATATAAAAAACCCTTGAAGACGAAAATAACGAATTAAAACCTAAAAGTAATGGAGAAGAAAAACTATCAGTTTACACAAGTTCCAACTAACTTGTTCATTTTGTTGGACAACAACTGTAGGAGTATGTTGTTCACACTTATTCAACTGTCATCATATTATGCAGATGATGAAGGATGGTTCTTTAGAAGATGGGAAGATTTGATTGTTGAAAGCAATCTGTCGCTTAACTTATCAATGGCAACAGTACAAACGTTGTTCAATCATCACATCATTGAAGCAAAACCAACTGGTTATGGTAAAGGTAGAAAACCTAATTACTACAAAGTGAATTTTGACAATTTTGCAAAATATGATGAAACTTCAATTGAAGACGTAATGAAGAATCCAGACTTGAAAATACACACCGTTGAATACAAAGGTTCTAACTTTAAACTTAACTTGGTAAGAGAAGTGGTAAACAATGTGGTAAAAGATACGGTAAACAATGTGGTAAAAAGTGAAAACAATATATATAATATAGAAAATGTATATAATACAGAAAATATAGAAAATGTAAAAAATGAAAGAATGTATAAAAAAGAATGTATATATAAAGTTGAATGTAAAGTTGAAAAAGAAGAAGGTTTAACAGTTGATGACTTTGACTACACTTCAATGGAAGGTTTAATGCAATACATCAATGAGACCTTGACTGGAGAAACTGAAGATGACTTGATAAACCAAAAGGGTGTAATTATGGGAGAATTCAGCAAAAACAGAATACCAATGGGTACAAGCCTATACAATAGAGCATCTTCATACCTCAACAGAAAATACCAAGAAAAACTAGAACTAGTAACAGCAGAAGCAAAATAATAACTTAAAAACCAAAGACAAAATGAGACTTATTGTTTACACATTGTGCTTCAACGAATCGGACATAATACCTTACATCGTTGACTACTGGAAAAACCTTCAATCTCAAGTTGATTACTTCAAGGTTGTGGTTTTTGATAACTATTCAACTGACAACTCAGTTGAACTACTCTCCAAATACCCTTGGATTGAAATAAGACAGTTCCATAGTGATGGACAAAATGACATAATCCAAGCCCAGATAAAGAACCAATGTTGGCTTGAAGCTAAAGGAAAAGCAGATTTTGTCATAGTCCAAGACTTCGATGAAATACTATGGACTTCAACCTTGAGAGAAGAGTTGCAATATATGAAGGACAATGACTTCAATGTAATGGCTACAAAGGGATGGACATTCTGTGGTTCTGAAATTCCTTCTTACCAAGAAGGAGTATATCTTCACCAGCAAGTGAAAAGGGGATACTACCAACGCATCAACCATATGAAAGAGTTTGAACAGTTCTTCAAGTTTATGCTTATTGACCCTAACAAGCTAGAAACAATGTTTTGGAGTGTTGGTAATCATATCTGCAATCCAAAGCCTTCTATGAAGCTCTATGAGAGCGATAAGAGCATTGCTTTTCACATTAACAAAGGACTGTCAGAACAATATTTCGTTGACAAGAGAAAACGAATGGGAGAAAGACTGTCATCAACCAATAAGCAATATGGCATGTGCTATGAATACAATTTTCCAGAGGAAAAATCAAGAGAAGAATACAAACAGTACCAAGCAGAATCAGTAGATATTTCAAACTTATAAAAAAGCCGCAGGAGCGTTCAAAACTCCTACGGCTTATTAGTTATCCACTTGGTTTGTTAAAGTCCGTTAAAACGTCAGGAAATGGCCTTATTTCAAGTCTGTACACTTCCTTCTAGTTCCATATATCTGCTTCAACGGATTTGGATAGTTCAACTTGCCTTCATTCTGATTGCAGCAACTGCATCCGCAAGCACAACAGTCAATGTCTGGAAAGCTTAAGTAATGCTCACATAGCCATTTCTTGCAATAGTCCTTTCTAGCCTCAACTTGATTCCTTAAATGCTGCTGGAAATAAGTCATATCCTTCAAGTCAATGCTGTCAGAGTTGTCACTCTTGCCCTTGGTGATTCCAACCTCACTTATATGTGCCCACATCAATGGAAGAGCCTCATATGCCACAGCAAATGCTAAATAAGGATAGATTGCTTCAACTAGTGCTGTAGAGTTCTCTTCAGACAACTCATTGTTTGCAACTTGCTCTAGAAGCTCACCATAAAAGGTGTGACCAATTATGGGTTCAACCCAAATGGTCTCAGCCAACTTGATATAGTTATGAAGCTCCTTCATATTGTAGTTAAGTGGAATTGGTGAAAACTCCTTCAACCATTTCTCGTTTATAATTGTGTTCTGTATCATATTACTTCTCTACTTTTTGCTCTTCAACGTTATTTTCATTCTCTGGACTTGTCGCATCTGTCCTTTCTTCAACATTGGCATCATTGCCAAAATCGTTAAATGATAGTGGCTTCATTATGATTTCTGTGTTAACACCATTCATCTTCAACATTTGGTTCAGCGTTCTTATAACAGCCATACGGTTGCTGTTGCCAGTCAACTTGTTATAAAGCTGATATGCAGTTTCCAACTTATCAGCTTCAGAAGCAAAACCAGTCGCACCGATGTCTGGCATTCCAACCAAAGATGCATTAGGAATCTGATGTGAAGCCAATATCCTAGATACAGTCCTTTCGTTTGCGCTAGCATACAAGTTGATGTTTCCGCTGTTTGCAGCAAAAGGCACAAACTCTGGTTTCTGCTCATCAACATTGCTTCTGAACGTAACCATCACACTATTGGCATTCTCTGAGCCTTGGAACATCCTTGTCACATTATTTATAATGGCTTGACGCTCATCATCAGTCTCAACCTCATTCAAGACCAACATTCCACTAGGTACAAAGTTGTTTACAGTTGTCTTAAGGTCATAGTTCACATATTCAATCTCAGATTGAATGCACTTGATACCAGCTTGATAATGTGGCTGAGTGTAATAAGTCATGGCTGGTGAATACTGTCTGTACACATACAAATATGGCTTTCCACTCTCTATTTTTTCATCCCTCATGTCAAAGGCATCAATTTCAAATGGAGGAAATTGACCAGTAGCAGTCCAATCATTGCAAATCCAATAAGACAATATCTGACCATCCTCATCATACTCACTCCAACGTACCTTGTCTAAAGGCATATGCCAAAACGAGAAAGTCTTCTTATCCTTGTTCATTATAATCTGTATTGCATAAGAACCATACAACATATAATCCAATGCAATGTTCTTAATCAAGTCATCCCATGACTGGGCATAGTTTGGCACAACTTCATCACCATTCAACTTCATAGCATCGAAATCAACACCATTGCCCAAGATACTCTGAACACCAAAATTTATGCAAGCTCTATGCGTTGGTGACTGGTTATACAAGTCCAACAGCAAGTTTGGATAGTTGTTCTTGATTCCCCAATTGACCCAACCTAGAGCATTCTTCCTTGTAATAGCACTTCCTTCTATTTGTTTTTCAAATTTTGTAACAAACACACCACTCCTATTCTGTGGCATCTTTGGCTTGTTTTTACTTCCAACTGGTCTACTCATCTTATATTTATGTTTAAATAAACATATTCCATGCATATTTATGCATAAAAACTTGTTTTTTAAAATATTTTTATATATCTTTGCAATGAATCAAATAAATAGGTTCAGTCGGTAAGTTTTTTATTTTTTCATAACAGTGAAAAGGGAAGGGGAGCTAAGTCTTTTGCCATTATTTTTCATAATCTTTCTATCCTTGAAACTTTTTTTGCTCTCCTTTCCACACTTTTCAAACCAAGCGTATATTTATATATAAAAGGGTTATGCTATGGGAAAAATAAGAACACAACAACAGTTACAAGAGTTCTTCAGACTTCACAGAGAAAAACAACTCAGAAAGAAACAACGCGAAATAAAGACCGTAGAGCACAAGAAACAACATATCCTTGACAACACCAAGGAACAAGAGAAAAAAGCTCTTAAACGGCTGGAAAAACGCATCTATGAAGCACAAAGAACCATTATTATATATAGGTCAAAATACATTGACCGTTTTCAAGCAGATGATGAGGTATATTTAACAAGAGAAGAATTAATGGAAGCGGAAAGAAGAGGAGAAGGTAGGATAAATTGGACATTCTGGGATAAACTAATTGAAGATACAAAAAGAGACTTTAAATGAAAAAAAGAACACCAATATGGGTATATCATAACCAAGAGTTCACAGGAAAGTACAGCTCAATGAAAGAAGCAGCAGAAAGAGCTGGAGTTCCACCACATACTGTCTACAATATTGCCCATCAAAAAACAAAATCACCTTGCACAAGACAAGGATTCCACTTTTCATTAAAACAGTTGACAGAAGAGGAAATTGAACAACTTCCAATAATGGATACCGTCAAGAAAACTGGATATACAAGAGTAGATGGAAGAGCTTGCAGACAAATTGTAGAAGATGCAGTCTATGAAGTTAATTGCAAAGACCCTAAAGTATGCTACCTTGGAAGAAGCAAACAAGAACGACTTGACAATTTCAAAACATTCCTCTTCACTAAGTTCAGAGAAAGATGGCTAATCATAGATAAAAGAGTAGCAACACTAGAAAGACAGTATATCAGAGAAATGCTAAAGTCATTAGAATAAATTCTTTCATATAATATTTTAATTTAGTTATTTTTATTTTAAAAAATCCCAACCACTTGTGAAAGCAGTTGGGATTCATTGTATTTATTCAGCAATGGAAACAGATTCAACCAAATCACTCTCCTCACTCAATTCTTCAATGTAAGTTGAAATGGTATCTACAGACCTTCCTAGAAGAGTTGCTAGAGCTAATGGACTACCACCCTTCGCCAAATACATCTGGGCATAAGAATGCCTATAGGAATAATATGAAATATCCTCTGGTATCAACGGTATATCATCCTTGTTCGTCACATTCCTCTGAATAATCTCAGCATTCACAACCTTAACCCACTCCCTAAACTTGTCAATGTGATTTGAAAGCCAATTTGAAACCTTCTTGTATATCACCAATCTGTCATTCTCCACACCATCTAGAATGGGTAGGAAATACTTTCCACTCCTAAACATCAACATCGTCTTAATCATCACATTGGAATACATGGTGTGAGCCTTAATCCTAATCTTAACCTTAACCTTGGTCTTCTGCCTCTTGCCATCATAACAGTAATAATCCTCACCATTAATGTCCTTTATAACCAAATCCTTTACCTCCAATTGGCACAAATCGATGGGTGCTAAACCTTGAAATAAAAGCCCACATAACCAAAAGTAACGCGCAAATAAATCACTTGTCCTATCAATCAATCTGTCAACAACACCATCCTTGTAACTCCATAACTTTCCATTCTGAACAATCACATCATTCAAAAACATTTCCTTCATCACTTCAATTGAACGATGATGAATATAAACATTTTTTGAAGTGGTCTTGTACTTCTTGTTGATGTTAAACCTCTTAAAAGGCGATTCCTTGATTATACCCTCCTCCACAGCAAACTTGCACAGTGCAGCAAGCTTCGATAAGGTCATCTTAACAGTGCTCTCCTTCATGCCACTATCCTCAAGATGCTTCGCAAAACCCTTACAAACCTCCAATGTCACCTCTTGAATCTTATCAACTTTCTTATAACCCAAGAATGAATTCTGAAACGATTTCCATACCTTCTTTGTCGTAGGTGATAAGGCAACAGTATATCTGGCTATTAAACCCTTGAAGTCATCTTGAGAAACAATCTCATCCTTCTCCAAAATCATTGAAGGTGTATAAGCAATCCCATTCAATTCAAACTTGTTCCTCCTATCAATCGCATCACTCTTCATCTTTTGAATCACAGCGTTGATTGATTGGTAATTTGGATAACCCTTCTTGATGCACTCATTTTTTTTATCCCAAAACTTTGGAACACAAGAGTAACCACAAGAAACCTCCTTCATCCCATTGTAATTTACCCTCAAGTAAATTGGATGAGAACCATCAGCAAGAACTTTTGAAGTTCTCAGCATTAAACGAATTGTAGCAGTCGAAACTTTCATATCAATTAATTTTTTTAAAGTTAGAAATTCAGTCCATTTGACGAGACACCTTAAAGCCGTTTTCAGACATTGGGTGAGACACTTTATTTTTTCAGTCTGCAAAATTAGGACTTTAAAACTTTTTTTCCTAATTTATTGATATAAAGAATGTTAACAAAACCGCCATCATATATACAATTTTAGTTATTAATATCGTTTATTAACTGCTTCTGTTGTGAAACAGAGGCAGTTATCTTTTTTATATTTTTAACAGGACACTTTACAAGACATTTTTAAAATATTTTTTTCATTTTTTCATCACTTTTCGATTCATTGTGATATTTATTATAAAAGAAACACAATGAACTACTTTGAGACTACTGAAAAGAATGACATCCAGCAATTCTATAAATTCAACTATGAATTGAATTTATTTGATGGGATAGAAAAAACCAAAGAGAAATCCCAGATTGATGCTATAGCAAAGCATAAGGACAGAACATTTGCTGTAGAACTGAAGCATAGACTGATTCCAGTATCCAAGTACAAAACCATAATGATTGAGGATTACAAGTATTTGGAACTGTTGCTTGAATACCAGTTTAATGGAAGAGAACCATTGTACATCAATTTCTTCCATGATGCTGTTGCTATATTCAATTTAAATAAGCTGAAGCGTAAACCTAACTTTCGGAATATGGACATCTATTCAAAAGGATATAAAAAGAAACAACATGGTGAACGTAGATATATGCTAGACCTAACTGATGCCGTAATATACAACTATAAATGGAACAACACAACAAACTATTCTTGAATTATATAAATGACCATTATATATTATTAAAAAATAAATATAGAAGATTCTGCACTGAAAAACAATATTCTTGGAATGAAGATGTATTCTCTGATACCATCCTCAACTGTTATAACGCTATAACAAAGAAAGGACAGCTTAACGACACAACACCACAAGGCATAGAGAACTACTTCTTCAGAAGCTTTAAGCAGAATATCCAAAGGGAAAAACAATACTGTAGGGTAAGCAAACGAGACCTTAATATTAATTCAGACAATATTAATGCTGTATATGAAGACTGGTTCAACAAATCAAATGATTCTGCGATAAACAAAATAAAATCTGATTTATACAAGGATTTTGCTGTGCTGTACATCATGCATAGGGTAGAAGATGAATTTGACCAAGAACACTTCAGACTCTTCAACCTAAAGACAATGATTCCCAATATGACTTATAAGAAGCTACAAGAGAAGACCCATTGTACTAGTTGTAGACAGAAGGTTGTCAACGTTAAGAATTGGGTTAAACAAAACATATCAAAAAAGGAAATAGGTGACGCATTTCAGCGTATATATGGCAATTTGTTGTAAATAAATATGTTAAAATAAAAGAGACAAATGATTTTGATAATTAAGTTTATGCTATTGCTAATCGGATGTTTTATCGGCTATTCTCTAGGCTGGTATTTTACCGAGGAGTGCCGTTTAGCTGATAAGCATCCATTATTTGATTTTGAAGCATTTAAATGCAGACAATGCCTAACATTCCATATAACTTGGGTAACAACAACAATAATGTCATTGGCATTTGGAGACTGGATAATGTTGGGTGTGGGTTTATTCTTTGCCTTTATGATATTCCTAGGTATAAGGATAGACCAAAAAAATAAAACAATTAATTTAAGTGATTATGAAGTGGACAAATGAAGATGTAAAATTAGTAGAAAAGTTTATTCAAATTAGAAATAAAGGCTATTATGCAAATGGTGGTGAATTGACAGAAGTATACAACCGAGTTTTTGAGAAATCAGTACCACCAACTAACTGTGGAAGCTGCATAAGAGCAAGGATAACTGAGTTGGAGAATGCATTAAACCAATTCAAGAAACAGATGGAATTAAGTGGTTTTACAAATGCCAATGATTATTTAAATGAGGTTAATGCAATAAAAGAAGAGATTGAAAATAAGGCTATTTCCAGCTCTCCTGAGGCCAAAACGAAGGATGAGGTGATGAAGGAGAGGATGGCGAAGGTAAGAGCCGCTAGAAAGCCTAAAAACGATGCTAGCGAAGTCACACAGCAACCAGAGTAAAAGGGGTAGAAAGGCAAAGAAGACACCAGCCAATAATGGTGGTATGCCAACTTTGACTGAGAGTTATAATAAGGCTGATGACCTAGTTAGTCTAGTTTATGTTGACATTGCCAATGGTGTTAGTAGGTCTGATGTAATCCAAAAGATTACCAATGGTGTATATGATGGAATGGAAAGACCTCTAGCTGCTAGGACTGCTGCCAATTACTACAACGCTGCACTGGATAGATTTGCTGTTGACTGTGACATTGAAGCTGAAAGGCTTCGCAATATGTTCTATGGCAGATATGAAAGTCTTTTGGAGGAATGTATTAGAAAAGGTGACATGTACAATGCAAGGGGTGTATTGGATTCAATGAGCAGAATATTTGGAGTTGAGAGGAAGACACCAGAAACGGCAATTCAGATAAACAACAACAAGGATGGCATAACTGTCAACTTTGGTTTTGCGAAGGAAGAAGAGACAAATAATGAAGATTAATTTTAACATTAAACTAACGAAGAAACAGCAAGAAGCCTATGATATTATTCATAAAAAAGATTGTAGGTTTCTTGTTGCTCGCTGGTCTCGTCAGTGTGGCAAGACGGTCTTCGCTGAAATAATGTTAATTGAATATCTTTGCAAACCATACACCTTCAATGCTTATATATCACCTACATTTTCCCAAGGAAAGAAGGTATTTGCTGAACTTGTTCAACTCTTAGAGGGTACTGGTATCATTCGCAAGTCCAATGCAGCAGACTTAAAAATAGAATCAGTATATGGTTCAACGTTAAAGTTCTTCTCAATGGAATCACCAACTGCAATCAGAGGTAACACAGTGTCTGGAATTCTTGTAATGGATGAGGCTGCATTCTTTCCAATTCAATTGGCTGATGGTCAAGACCCATATTATAACGTCATATTTCCAATTATAAAGGCTAGAAAGCCAAAAGTATTAGTCATATCAACTCCTAATGGCAGACAAGGTTGTTATTATGACTTATATCTCAAGGCATTTAATGGCGAGTCTGGTTATTATCAGCTTACAGCAACGATTTATGATGATGACCTCATTACAGAAGAAGAAATAGAAGAATTAAAGAGGGGTTATCCATCATTGGCATTTCAACAAGAGTTTGAAGTACAGTTCTTAGATAATGCATTAACTGTATTTCCCAACTTTGAGACTTGTTTTGATGGAAAATATAATGGTGGCAAGTGTTGGATTGGCATTGACCCTTCAAGTGTGGGTGAGGATAATACGATTATGAGCATTATAAATGTCAATAATCAAGTCAAGCAGTACAAAATTGATGGAAGTTTGGATGTAAAATATGATAAAATAGCTAGAATTGTGAATGAATACAATCCAGTAGCAACGTATATTGAAAATAACTCCATTGGTGAGGTCATGGCAAATGAAATAAAGAAAAAACTCATAAGAAAATCTAATTTTTACAGTTTTACAACCACAAATGAGACGAAAAAGCAATATATATCTCTTCTAGCAGTTGATATTGCCAATAATAATATTCATTTTGAGG
>Ga0247611_10010822_pt1 | contig 10653 bp, 5 predicted proteins | sample 177DNAGHGhighgp2_FD_192422 | JGI IMG/M metagenome (GOLD analysis project Ga0247611, IMG submission 192422) | Sheep rumen microbial communities from Palmerston North, Manawatu-Wanganui, New Zealand - 1770 DNA GHGhigh gp2 | ecosystem: Host-associated > Mammals > Digestive system > Stomach > Rumen ... | reverse complement strand
CACACTGTATTTCGTGCGATATGCCGCTCCTGTTTTTTTCTCTGTAACGGTCAGCACCAAGGCATAATTTGTTGTGCTCGCCGGTCTTGAAATGACGGCATCAAGGATGCGCTCTCTGCCAAGGACAACAGCCTTTGCTTCGGTGTTCGCCCAATCGTCAAGATACATCTCCCACAGGAAATCCAGTTGGCTGTCATCCATCTCACCCTGTGTGAAGGCAAGTTGGGGCTCGATATGCAAGGTCTCATACCTGTCGATAGCGAAGTAGGTACCGGCAGATGGTGACACGACACTGATTTCATTGAGTGCTGTATAGTCATAGTTGCCCTTGTCCTCATAACAGGCCATCAGACTTACAATGGCAAAAACAAGGCATAATATATCAACTGTTCGGCGCATAATAAATCTCCTCCTTTTCTTCAGCATTATCATCAACATAGATGGGGTCATGGGTTTTTCGGTACTCTGCATAAGCCTCATTCAACTGAGAGGCGAAGAGTTGCAGCTGGGCTGCGGTATAGATGCCTGGCTCACTTCCATTGTCGAAGCGGGTGGCCTGAGGCCAGTCGGTGATGCCCAGCACGTCGATGGCAAAGCGATACTTGTTGGTGCTGTATTTCCCAAAATAATAAGGCCAGTGGGCAGGGCGCATCAGCATGTCAGCCCATGAGAGTCGGAAGTGGATGGCATCTGGGTTGCCTGTAGTGAAATCCTCGCTGTCGACCATCTGCAGCAAAAGCGTCACGCTGTGGTCCTGGGTGTCGGCAGTCCGCTTGAGCAGCACCGGCAGATAGCCGTCATACTGTCCTTTTGGGATGATGCCATCGAGAATCTCATAGTGCAGCGGACTTTGCGCCGTGGTGCTGTCAGCCACCGCCACTGCTCTGAAATGGCGGTCAAGGTCGGCTGTCCGACCCATGACACGCACGGCTATCTTCACCGTGTCCTCCATTAGCGATGAAGGCTTAAGCGAGAAGGAATAGTTTATCTCCCTGACGATATTGGTCACAGCCAGAAACTGTTCTGTCTCGTAGAAATATACCCTGTCGTTGAGTGTATAGTCGATATGCTCGTTCTCCTTGCATCCGCTCAGACACAGGAGCGAGCAAATAAAGATCAATGTGAATGTTTTGTTCATGTCTTCGCCATCTTTATTCAGTCTTTTTCTCTTCCTCCGTATTCCACCTCATCATCAGGAAGCGGGAACACATAATGGGGCATGGCATAGCTGTAGCTCACTGTGTTGCCCACGGCGGTAGGTATAGGTATCTGCTCATAATTCAAGCGCTTGTAGAAGTAATAGAGTTGTCCTTCGCACATGAATTCCTTGGTATATTCCTTGCGGATTTCCTCCATGGCATCGCCCTCACTGAGCGCTGTACTCAGTCCATCGACCAAATTGCGGTGGCTGCGCACGGTGTTGAGCAAGGTGATGGCGGCCTCCACGTCATGATTGAGTTTCAACTGGCACTCGGCAGCAATGTAGTACGCCTCCGACAGTCTCATCATAGGAAGTCGGAAAAGATACTGCGTGTTGCCACCCGTGGGTTGCATATACTTTGTAGAGTAGTTTTTTCCATCAAGTTCCTGTGTCTGGTAGGCATATCTATAGTCACCGGAGAAACCCGCTTGGAAGAGTTCATAGATAGCCTGATAACTCGGCTCGCTCATAATGAGCGAACTTTGGTTGTCGCTCGTGAAATAGGTAGAGTAGCGTGAGCGCAACTGGGTATCATAAAGGGCAAACACCAGTTCCTCAGAAAAGATGCGGTTGCGGTTGTACGACTCTGCCACGTTGATTTCCGCATCTGGTGTGAAATAAAAAGTTCTCTGCCCGACCACCTTCTGAGCAGCCTGCAAGGCCTCTGCATAGTTGCCCATATACAGGTAGATGCGTGCCTGCAACAGGCATACTGTGTAATAATTCATCTTGAAGGTACGGTCGCGTTCATAGGTGACATCAGCATTTTCCTGACTGCCGCCTACAACGGGGTCGGCACGCAGTTCTTCTTCTGCCACGCTCAAGTCTGCCAGGCAGTTGGCGAGCGCCTCACTCACAGTAGAGAGCGGCGTGACATCAGCAGTCACCGTTTTCATGTAGGGGATGCATTTATGCTGTGGATTAACCAGATAGGACTCCCCCCACAGTCTTGTCAGGTCGAAATGCAACAGGGCTCGTATGGCGTATGCCTCTCCCCTGATAAGGTGATAGTTGCGCCCAGTGAAGATGAGAGGGTCGGCTCCGTCGATACGGCTGATGAGTTCATTGTCGTTGGCAATGGCGGTATACATCTGCGTCCAGATTCCATTGATGCGGCCTTCCACCCCACTGTTGGAGTAGTCGAATGCAGCATCAAAATTGTAAGTGTTGCTTGTCGACATGCCCGTATAGTACTGTGCCATGGCATCCAGCATGCCATAGGTGAGTTCCTGCCCGTAGGCCGAGGTGCTTCCCATCAGGAGATAGACACCCGTCAGTGCGTCCTTGTATCCCTGCTCCGACGTGAAGTTGTCGTCCGACTTAATCTGAGTCTTCGGGCTGACATCGAGCCACTCCTCACAGGCCCCAAGGAGCAAAGTGACCGCCAGACCACAGCAGACATATCCTATTTTATGAAAAATGCTTATCCTGGTTTTCATCATCATTTCCATTTTCATTTAAAATCTTGCTGACAACGTAAAACTGAACGTACGGGCGCGGGGATAAGACAGTCCCCATTCCTTCTTCACAGTGGAGAGCCATCCCACATCATTCATGGTAGCAGTCAGCTTCAGATACTCAAGCGGACTTTTCTTGATGATGGAAAGGGAAGAGAAATCGTAGCCTATAGTGATGACCGAGAATGCCAGTTCGTTGTAGTCCTCCACAAACCGGCTGGTGGGTTTCGTCGTGCTCGTATCCATGATAGACTTGAACTGAGCCACCTGTCCTGGTGTATTCCATCGCTCATTGAGCACCCGTTCATCGACATTCCAGTTGAGCACATCAACATTCTCCACCTTGTCGACCAATGTCGAGTTGTAGGTCTGCCCACCCCATTTGTAACTGAATGAACAGTTGGCGTCAAAGTTGCGCCACCTTGCAGACAATCCGAAATTGCCTTGATATTTAGGTTGTGAGTCACCGCATACCACTTGGTCGGTCGACGACCAATCGAAAGATGTCGTCCCGTCTTTTTTGATAAACACCTCCCTGCCTGTGGTTGGGTCGATGCCGGCAGAACGCACTGCCCAGATGGCTGTCATGCTCTGTCCTTCCTCATAACGGGTACTCACTTTGCGCTGAGCGACTTTTCCTTCTTCTGTACCTGCGTATTCATCCTTGGCTTTATCCTGTGCCTCGTTGTATGCCTTCAAAGCATTGGAGATTTTGGATATCTTGTTGGTGTTGTGAGCGACGTTGAAAAAAGGTTGACCGAGGTGCGGCTTTGCGGCAGGGTAAAAAGACGGTAGTTGAGAGTCAATTCATATCCCTTGTTCACAGTTTCACCTAAATTTTCCTTAAAGGATGAGAATCCCGACGACGGAGCCAATGTGACATCCGTCAGCAGATTGTCGGTCAGGTTGTTGTAATACTCAAAGCGTCCGCTCAACCGGTTGAAGAGGGTGATGTCGAATCCCACCGTCCGTTCCAGTTGTCGCTGCCATTTCAGGTCGGGATTGGCCAACGCCATGAGCACTACACCCATATCGCCGTTGTAGGTGCGGTCGGTGATATAGCTGTAGGTGGACAAGGCTTGGTAGGAATTGAAGTTCTGCGAACCTGTGCGGCCGATGGAGGCACGCACTTTCAAGTAATTGAGTATTTTGTTTTTCTTGAACCATGCCTCATGATGGAGGTTCCATCCGATGCCTGCCGACCAGAAGGAGCCCCATTTGTTCTTAGAGCCAAACATCGAAGAGGCATTCAGACGATAGGAGAAGTCGGCAAGATAGCGGTCGGCATAACTGTAGTTGGCAGCTCCGATGATGCCGATGCTGCGAGTGGTGCTCTCCGATGTTCAGGTCGGGAACGGTGAGTTCGAGAGAGCCGTTGTAGCTCACGCGCAATCTTCCTTGCTTGGGCTGCACCGTCTCGACCACCACCACACCGTTGGCAGCCTTAGAGCCATAGATAGCCTTGGCTGCGGCATCTTTCAATATGGTGATGCTCTGGATGAGGTTCATGTCCATGTCGACAATTTTCTCCAGAGATGTCTCAAAGCCGTTGAGGATAAACAAAGGCAAATTGGGTGAGGTCTCATAGTCGCCTTTGAGGTCGATGGAACTTTGTCCGCGGAACTGCACGTCGGGCATGGAGTTGGGGTTGGACCCCATATCGACATTTTCGTTGATGACAAACGAGGGGTCGAGGTTTTTGAGGCTCTGGAGTGCGTTGACACTGCCGTTGAGTCGCAGTTGCTCACCAGTAAAAGTGGCCGCCGAACCTGTGAAGGTCTCACTGCGGCGCATAAACATACCGTTTCCCACCACTTCGACACCTTTCAATTGAGCCACATCATCGCTCAGTACAATCTGAAGTTGCTTCTGTTTGTCAACTTTTATTTCCTTCGTCACCATTCCCACAAAGGAGACAACAACAACCGCTCCTTTGGGTAGTGTAATCTGGAAATTGCCCACATCATTGGTCACACTGTTGACTTGCACATTGCCCTTCATCACGATGGTCGCTCCAGGCAGGGGTTCACCCTGCTCGTCGGTGACCTTGCCGGTGATGGTCATCTGAGTGCCCGAAGGTTGCGAGACAGACTTGCCTGTCACCACCGCAGAATCGCTCACCTGACCATAAGCCTGCACTGCAAAAAACAGGCAGAGGAAAACGAGACCTATTATTTTCCTCACCATGATGGCTGATACATGTTTCACGAACTCAAATAATAGTTAGGTTTCAAGTTATGCTTTTTCAGTTTCCAATATCCCTATCAGGTTTTGACATGTTGTAGTCCCTACAACATCATTCATCTCTTTCCATTTGCGGAAACTGAATAAAAAAAATAAGGAGAAAATCGGGAGAGCCAACTCTCCCGATTTTCCTAAATCTGCTATTTCAGCATTTTCTTCACAGTGTTGCCTTGCTTGACGATATACACCTGACCGTCAATAAGGTTGTTGACACGCTGGCCAGAGAGGTTGTAAATCTCAACTGCACCATTGCGGTTGTCGTTATTGATGGTTGTGATGCCACTCTCACCATTGGCAAGGTTGTAGATGTTGACATCAACAACATTCGAAGGCTTTGACTCGCCTGTTGCATAGATAGCGCAAATCCACAGCTTGCAGTCAGGACCCTTGCCCAAGCTCTTGGTCTCGCCTGCATCCTGATCCCACTCGGTATCCTCAAAAGTATACCAGTAGAAGTTCTGGCGGTCGGTCACCCAAGAATTGACATCATTGTAGGTTTCCTTCTTATCTGCCTCAGGCATTCCGGTAGTATAGTTTGCGCTTGGCTTCCAGCTCTCGCCCTTGTCTACATATACCTTGTAGTCGGAGATAGGTGATGCTCCCTCAGGCACATCCCATGACAAGGTCAGATTGTAATAATATGAGATATTTCCGTAGGACTCTATCTCCACCTTCTCTGCTGCAAGCACCTGGAAGTTCTCCATCGGCACATTGCCCTCATCCTTCACACTGGCGGTGACGAAGTCGGAAAGGTTTTTCTTCTCTCCACCGACCACTGCCTGAACGGCGAAATAGTGCAAGCCGTCTTTGAGCATCGGGGTGATGAACTCAGTCTTGCCTTCCACCTCTGCAGTGAGGTTGTCATACATGACTACATATCCAGTAGCATCTGCCACAGCATCCCATTTCAGGTAAACCTCGTTACCACCGATAGTTCCGTCGGCAGTCAGGTTCTGCGGGATTAAAGCAGGATCCAAAGTAGCATAAGTATAGCGCCATTCTACCTCATTATGTATGCCAGGAGAGTCGGTGATGACGGTGCTGGTATTGATGGTGTTGTCGCTATTGTAAGTGTAAACAGTTGTCTGGATTACATTGCTCCATTCCTGACCTTCTTCTGCTCCCTGAGTGTAATAAGCCATCACTTCCCTCACCAGCAGTCCATTCTCATATGTATAGAATGTTCCCTGGTTGGGTTGGTCAAATTCAGCACCAGTCAACTGGATGGATGACACTATCTGTTTGGCATCATTGAAAGTGAGTTGATAATGAGACTCATAAGTCACAGTACCGTCGGCAGAGAAATTCTTCATCACCTTGTAGTAGCCATTCTCATAATCCTCATACAACGAACCACTGGTAGAAGTGACATTTCCGTCTACATCATATTTTTTGGTGGTCGTCTTCGTCATGTTCTTGTCGGCATCATACTCATATTCGTTGACCTGAGTTTTGCAGAATACACCGTTAGAGAAATTCCATGATTCACGTGAAGCAATGGTGCCATCAGCATTGTAGTTGTAGCGGTAGTGGGCAGAGCTGGTCGTCTCCACGGAATTCTGGTTGCTGGCATTGTAGTAGTAGCGGTTGTAGTCGGAGAGCTGAGGCTCGTCAAGTTTCACTGTCTCATAGCCCCAAGAGCCGTCCTCTTTCTGCACATAATTGTTCTGGTACAAGCTGTAGCCAGTCTTATCCACCAATTTCTTGGATGATTCCACTGGGGTGCTGCCACCAGCCGTGAAGATATAACCGCCAAAGCTGAGTTTCGAACCCGTACAGAACACATAGTAGGTCTCATTGGCCACGACATCAAACTCCACGGTGCCTGTCATCTTGTCACCGAAAGTGTAGTCTTCACCAATCTCCACCTCTTCAGGGGCTTCACCATCTGCTTTGAAAGTCATTTCTTTCTGATCGAGGCACGAGCCGTCAGAAGCCTTGGCTACATAGAAATTCTTGCCACCATTAACAATGACATAAGCACAGATTTTACCATCAGCCGACGGAGTAATCATGTAGTAAGTTCCAGATTGGGGCAGGTTGCCACTGGCTGGTTTATAACCACCACCAGTACTTTTATCACCATCGAGGGCACCATCTTTTGGGTTCTGGTTGCCTACCAGATAGACGATCCGGGTTTTAGGCTCCATCTCGCCAGTCTCTGTATTCTCCACCATGACTTCCTGACCGAAAAGCCCTGCGCAATATGCCTTGGCTGAGCTAAGCTTTATGTCATAAGGTAGTGTGGTGCGGTCGTTGCCCAACACGAGTTTGGTACTGGCCGATGTCAGTGTGGCACCGTTGGCGTATGTCTCTCCATTGGTGAAGAGCACTTTCTCCTGAGCCTGAGCGCCGACAGCCATCAAGGCCACAGCAATCAAAGTAAAAAATTTCTTCATAAGCGTAGTTTTTGATAGATAAATAAAAATGATTTGTAATTTTTTTGATTTGGTTATGCTATATTGAATTACATTTTAAATTTAGTTTTCAAAATTACTAATTTTTTATAAAAAACAAATGATTTCTTTCAAAATTACAAATTATTAACGTAATTTTGCCATATAACCAACCTAAATTTATCTACAAACCAAAATCCAAATCTATATAAGGAACATAAACCTAATAATTTATGGCAAACAGCAAGATGAGAAGAAAACGGCATCATTCTCTTTACCAACAGTATCCATTGAACAATTGGAAAGCGTTTGGAGTGCTAATATTGTTTTTCCTCACGGGCATTATTCCGACTTTTGCACAGGAAACAGACCAGACACCTAAAGAAAATGCCACACCTATGCGTTATCATGCCGACGGCTATGTGTACGACAATGACGGCGAACCACTTGTGGGTGTCAGCATCTACGTGAAAGACTCGGGTGAGGGAACATTGACCGACGAGAACGGACATTTTTCCATCCAGGTTCCCTCTTCCAGGTCTATGCTCAGGTTCACCTACATCGGTTACGACGCTGTGGAGATGACCTCTGGTGAGGCAAAAGTCAAAAAAGTGTTTTTACGCTCCAGTGCCACCACGTTGCGAGAAGTGACCGTGGTGAGCGACGGCTACAACACCATCGACAAGAGGCTCTCCGCCAGTTCAACCTTCACCCTGAAGCCCGAGGATTTCGAGATAAAAAACATCCCCAACCTATCGAATATGCTACAGGGTACAGTTCCCGGCCTGTCTGTCGTCTCCCCATCAGGTTCGCCCAACTCAGTTCCCAAGATGCGCCTGCGCGGTTCATCCACCATCCATGGTGATGCTGCACCAGTGTGGGTGATTGATGGAGTCATCTGGGAGGAGACAGTCAACGTGAGCAATGACGAAATTAACGCTGTGCTGCGTGGCAACGCCAGTCTCGACCAAGTCAACGAGAATGCCTCGCTCTCGCTCCTTGGCAACGCCATCACCGGCCTCAACCCCCACGACATAGAAAGCATCACCTTCCTCAAGGATGCCTCAGCCACTGCCATCTATGGCACACGCGCTGCCAATGGCGTCATCGTGGTGAAGACCAAAAAGGGTCGCGAGGGGAAGGCACAGGTCAACTTCTCTTCTTCTATAGGATTCACCTCCAGGCCCACTTACGGACAATACAACATGATGAACTCGCAGGAGCGCATCCAACTGTCGAAAGACATGATGCAAAACGGCTACATCTTCGACATCCAGCCTTACTCCACGGGATATGAGGGAGCACTCTTCGACCTTTACTCCAAGAAAATCAATGATGAGGAGTTTGCCGCACGGGTAACCGAATTGGAGACCCGCAACACCAACTGGTTTAAGGAACTGTTCCAAAACGCCATCAACCAAGACTACAATGTCAACGTATCGGGCGGTATGGGACAGACACGCTACTACACCTCATTCGGCTACAGCAATGCGAAAGGCACATCGAAGGGTGACAATATGCGGCGCTACACCATGAACATGAGCCTTGACACCCGTCTGTGGAATTTCCTACAAGTGTCAACCAAACTGCTGTTCAGCGACCGCCACAGTGATGGTTTCTACATGACCAACCCCTTCGACTATGCCATATACGCAGCACGGACATTAGCACCCGATGAATTCTACACCCAGAACCAAACCCGTGTGGAAGGCTCCAACAACACCTACATGTTGAAATACAACATCTTCAACGAGTTGAACCATACATCGAACACCACCGACGTACGCCAGACCAACGCACAAGTCAGCCTGCGTGCCAAAATCGTCAAGGGACTGTTTGCCGACGGCATGTTCAGCTACAGCATCTCCAACACCAACCAACGTCAGTGGGCCGATGAGGAGTCATACTACATCAGCGGTATCCGAGGCTATGATGTAGGAGCAGTGCTGGCAGGCAGTGCCGACGAGCTGGCCTCACGGCTGGCACGCGGCGGCATTCTCCTCAATGATGACCAGAAACAGACATCATGGACCGCCCGTGCACAACTCAACTACAACGGCACCTTCTTCCAAGACCATACGATACAGGTGATGGCCGGATATGAGGCACGCTCCACCAAATACGATGGCCTTAAGGAACAAGAGTATGGCTATTTCCCCAACCGAGGCAACAAGGTGAGCTATGAGTACAACAACAGTGTGTCGGGTTCCACCGACTGGCATGGTTCGCTCGACAAGCACACCACCAACATCGTGAGCACCCTCAACAACACCATCTCTGAGTATGGCACATTGGTCTACAGCTTCAAAAACCGCTATACCCTCAACGCCAACATCCGACTGGATGCCTCCAACCGCTTCGGGCAATATACCAACCACAAATTTCTGCCCGTGTGGTCGACAGCTTTCCGTTGGAGCATATCAGAAGAACCATGGATGCCACACAAGGTATTCAATGACCTGAGCATCCGAGGCTCATACGGCATGCAGGGAAACATACCCACCTCAGTAGGTCCCAACCTCGTGGTAAGATATCCGACGACGGTGGTCAACAGATGGTCGGGTGAATATCAGCTCAACATCTCAAGGCTACCCTACCCTAACCTGAGGTGGGAGAAGACAAGCACCATCAACCTCGGACTGGAATGGAGCCTTTTGAACAGCCGCATCACCGGTGCATTCGACTATTACCACAAAAAAGGCACCGACATCCTCTTCCAACTTCCCGTGGCACTGGAATACGGACAAGAGAACGTGTATCGCAATGGTGCCGACCTCACCAATTATGGCATCGAACTGTCGATGACATTCGTCCCATTGAGAAACAAGGATATGGAACTCAGCATTTCACCCATTTGGTCGAAGAACTCCAACCGGGTGGCAAGTGTGACCAAACAAACCTATACCATTGACGACTATCTCTCGGGCAATGCCTATGAGGAAGGCAAGCCAGTCAACGCCATCTACTCCTGGCGGTTCACCGGCATCGACCCCGCCACAGGCTATGCCACTTTCGACCATACGGCAAAGAACCAAGACCAAGTGGAGAATATACTCAACATCAAAGACATCCTGGTATATTCCGGCCAAAAAGACCCAAAATTCAATGGAGGTTTCTCACTTGCCTTCCGCTACAAGCAATGGTCGCTCAACACCATGTGGGCTTATGCCATGGGCAATGTGGTGAGACTCAACTACCTCTTTGAAGGCAACAACCTCATGCCGCAGCCCTATGCCAACCTGAACAGGAACCTCATTGATGCATGGAAACAGCCAGGCGATGAACAAAGAACCAACATCCCCGGTTTCAACCGCACAGGAGAGCCCGACTATTATCTCTACTTCAAGTATTCACA
>Ga0247611_10010821_pt1 | contig 10653 bp, 10 predicted proteins | sample 177DNAGHGhighgp2_FD_192422 | JGI IMG/M metagenome (GOLD analysis project Ga0247611, IMG submission 192422) | Sheep rumen microbial communities from Palmerston North, Manawatu-Wanganui, New Zealand - 1770 DNA GHGhigh gp2 | ecosystem: Host-associated > Mammals > Digestive system > Stomach > Rumen... | reverse complement strand
CTGATGTTCTACCACTGAACTACATCTGCACTGTTCTGGCGGACCGTAGGGGAGTCGAACCCCTCTCGCCTCCGTGACAGGGAGGCATAATAAACCGATATACCAACGGTCCTTCAGTGCGAGATAAATGTTATCACAACTTTTCTATATTGAAAAGAGTAAATTTTAAGAAACAAAACGACGTAAATGTTCGATTGGCATATACGCTGTTTCACGTTTCACCATTTTGCCATTCTCAAAGAGAAGGAGTGTCGGAATTGCCATGACACGGAACTGACGAGCAATACCTGGAAGGGAATCGACATCAATTTTAATCACTTTAATTCCAGTTTCTCTTTCAAGTTGTTCAATCACTGGTGAAAGCATTTGACATGGTCCACACCAGTCAGCATAGAAATCAACCAAGACTTTTCCTTGGCTAACTTCTTGTTCGAAGTCAGCTTCTTTTTCTAAATGTTTAATCATAATTACACCTCCTAAATGAGTAAGAAGATTAAAAAGATAATCGCAATATGAAGCGGGAAGTATGCATATGCGCCATACTTGAACCACTTTTTATTGTAACCGAGTTCTCCATTATAAAGGAAGATAAACACAACTGCACACATCGCATATGCTTCATGGGCAATGTTATAAATATCTCCACCTGGAATTAAGCCGATTAAATAGATAATAACAATGGTTAATAAAAGTGTGAAACACATTAATGTGTTTACAAGCATTCTTTCGTATGGTGTTCCTTCTAGATTAAAGACGCTGTTATTGTAGTTTCTGAAAATCCATTTTGCGAGAGGATAAGAATAGAAGAAACCAAGTGAAAGCAGTAGGGCAAAAATGTTGTAACCACTTCTTAAATAGAATGGGAACCACCAAATTTCAATGCCTTGTTGATTTTCAATCGACATCACAATAAATGAAAGGATGATATAAGCGATTGGAAGGATGGCCCAGAAGGATTTTCGATTGTTTTGCTTAAGTAGATAAAGAATTACCGCACAAAGTAATAAATCAATAATTGGAGAATAAAAAGCGTAAATATCCATAAACGCATGGTGAATCACGATTTGTCCAACCAAGATTACACCGGCTAAAATTCCCAGTCTTAATGCGTACTTTCCGAAGTTCGAAGTATGTCGTACACCTTCAACTAAAAGTAAGATAAAAAGCGGGAATCCTAAACGTCCAAAAATCTCTAAAATATCCGCAATTTGCGGTGAAATATCGTTAAAATACATAAATTTTGCTACATGATCTAGCGTCATTAAAAATAAGGCAATTACCTTAATCCAAAAGGACGATAGAATGTGATAACGAAATTTCTGTACCATACTAAATTATCTCTGTAATCACCGAGAATAAATTGTTTGCAACGTGGGCTGTTACACTAGCTGCAAATCCATATTGGTCATAAGCAAATGTGAACGCAAATGCAGCTGCAGCGTAATAAGGAATATTAAGTAACTCATTCGTCATTGTTTCGGCACCAAAATCAAAATGAATCAAAGTAAAAATAATGATTGTTGCCACATACGCCAAAATACGATTTTTTCTTTTAAAGAAATCAAAGAAGCCAACTCGATAAGTTAGCTCCTCACAAACCGGTCCAATTAATCCAAAAACAATTATCGAAACAAGCGGGTAAACTTTAATGATTGAATCAAGTGTTGCCTGGTTATTATTCGATTCGACTTTGGCACCTAATCCAGCAAGTAAAACGGAATAGAAAATATTAAATGCGTAAACGATAACAAATGCGAGCAAAGCCCCAAGATAAGCCTTCTTGTTTTTGAACGACTTAATTAAGTTTTGAATACCTGGTTTTGCTATAAATAGCAACGCACAGAAAATAATACAGTAAGCAATCGCATTTACAAACATAGAAACAGGAGCACTAGCTAGATAATTACTAATTGCTGTTTTATCAGTTCCAAAGTTTGATTTTGCAATGGCTAAAAAGATTAATTGAATTAGTGTGCCAAGAACCTGGAATCCGATGAATCCGACCCCAAATAAAAGAAGCTGACGCCAGTAATGCATCTTTGGTTCTTTTTTTTGTTTGTAGGCAGGATTTGGAGAACCACAATACGGACAGTATCGACTTACTTCCGGATATTCTTTCTCACAATACGGACATTTTCGGCTCATAATTGTAAGTTGATTATACAATTTATTTTGTAAAATGTATAATTATTCACATGGTAACAATCCTGGAAAGAAGAGAAATCACCTTAATTCGCGACCGATCATCATTTATCGGTATTTTGCTTCATGTTAAAGATGTTTCGGAAGTAAAAGAATATTTAAGCGAAATTAAGAAACAATATCCGAAAGCAAAGCATTATTGTTATGCTTATTCTATCCATGGGCAAAAGAAATGTTCTGATGATGGAGAACCAGCAAAAACAGCTGGACGTCCTTTAATGAATCTTCTTGAAAAGAAGGAAATGGATGAGGTTTTGCTTGTGGTTGTGCGCTATTTTGGTGGTGTTCTTCTTGGTGCATCTCGCTTAATGAGCACCTATCTTGAAACAGGTGTTCAAGTAGTCGAAAGCGCAGACTTGTTGAATATTCTTCAAGTTTATGTATATCGTTTAGAACTAAATTATAGTCAGTTTGATGAACTAAAACATCTTGCGAAGATAAACTCATTTTCATTGGAAAATGTCCAATATGAAGATACAATAATTGTTGATGTTTTGGCTCCTGAGGAGTTTGGAGAAGAGCTGGTTAACCAGTTCCCACATGCTCATCTTGAAGTAATTGGAACCAAAACAATCTATCAAAGATAAGAAGGTGGAAAGATGATTGACGCAAACGAATATTCCAATCGAAGAAACAAGATTCTAACAAAGTTAGAGAATAATTCTCTGGCAATTCTTTTTGCTGGCCAAGCCAGAAAGAAAAGCGGAGATGCTTCTTTTCCTTTTGAAGTAAATCGTAACTTCTATTATCTTACTGGAATTGAACAAGAAAACTCTGTCCTTTTACTCGTAAAATGTGACGGAGAAGTTTCTGAATACCTTTTTATTGATGAAAAGAATGAAAAGGTTGAGAAATGGACCGGCATCAAAATGACTGTCGAAGAGGCTAGAGAAATCTCTGGCATTGAAACAGTTTTACTTCGTTCCACATTTGAAGGCAAAATTGAAGCCGCGTTCTCTCATGATATGTCTCACTTCGGAGAAATTAACCAAGTATACTTGGATCTTGAGAAAGAATTAAAAATCGATGAATGTGTTTCAACAGTTCATTTTGCTGAAGAATTACAAAAGAAATACAACATCAAAGTTGTTGATTTAAATGAAATTGTTCTAAAAGAAAGAATGATTAAATCACCAGCAGAAGTTGCTTGCATTAAAGAAGCTATTGAAACAACTGATCTTGGCATTCGCAATGCTTTAGCGGTGATGAAAGCTGGTCGTTATGAATATAACTTACGTAATGCGTTTGAATATTCCATCATGGAAGAATACGGAACCACATTAGGCTTCTCAACCATTATTGCTTCAGGCAAAAATGGAGTAATTCTCCATTACCCAGAAGCTAAAGACATGCTCCAAGACGGAGAACTTGTTCTCTTTGATTTAGGAGCGGCTAAATCTCATTACTCAGCTGATATTTCTCGTACCTTCCCAATTAATGGAAAGTTCTCTGAACTACAAAGAAAAATTTACGAGATAGTTTTAGAGTGCAATAAAGCCACGATTAATTTCATCCGTCCAGGAATCACTCTTGTGGAGATGAATGATTTCGCGAAGAATTTCCTCGCTGAAGAATGTGTCGCTAAAGGCTTAATTTCTTCTAAAGAAGAAATCTCTCGTGTTTACTACCATAGTGTTTCCCATCATTTAGGTCTAGACACGCATGATGGTAACGACCGCTCGAGCGCACTTGTCGCTGGCAATGTTGTCACCTGTGAACCAGGTTTATATTTTGCCGAACATAACATCGGTATTCGAATTGAAGACGATGTTTTAGTCACTGAAAATGGACGTGAAGTTCTTTCTAAAGATGTTATTAAAGAGGTTGATGACATCGAAAAATTATTGAGGGTTCGTCATGAATAAATACATTCTTGTTGTTGACCAAGGAACAACCTCATCTAGAGCCATCCTTTTTAATAAAGGTGGCTTAACGATTGCTTTTGCACAAAAAGAGTTGGCAGTGGAATATCCAAAAAGTGGTTACGTTGAATGTGACGCCAACGAGCTTTTTGCTGGAGTCGTTGATGTGATTGAGATGGCTTTAGAAAAAGCCAACGTTGGATGGAACTCGATTGCCTGTGTTGGTATTACGAACCAACGTGAAACAACAATCGTTTGGTCAAAGATTACTGGTCTACCAGTAAGCAAAGCGATTGTTTGGCAATCACGTCAATCACAAGCAATTTGTGATCGCATGATGAAACACGAAGAATTAATTCATCAAAAAACTGGATTAATTATTAATCCATATTTTTCTGCATCAAAGATTCGTTATATTCTCGATCATCTTCCAAGAGGACAAGAACGTGCTGAATCTGGAGAGTTAATGTTTGGTACAGTGGACTCCTGGTTAATTTATAAATTAACAAAGGGCGAAGTTCACGCGACAGATATTACCAACGCTTCCCGTACAATGTTGTTTAATATCAATACCAAAGAATGGGATGATGAATTATTAAAATTATTTAATATTCCAAAGAGTATGCTTCCAGAAGTTCGTGCCTGTGACGCGAACTTTGGAACAATTTCTCTTCTTGATAAAGAAACTCCAATCACTGGTGTTATTGGTGACCAACAATCTGCTTTATTTGGACAGAACTGTTTTGAAGCAGGTATGTCTAAATCAACATATGGAACCGGTTGCTTCATGCTAATGAATGTTGGTGATAAACCAGTTCTTTCTAAGAAAGGACTTTTAACCACAATTGCGTGGGACTTACATGGAAAAGTTAGTTATGCGTTAGAGGGCAGCGTCTTTGTTTGTGGATCCGCGATTAAGTGGTTAAGAGATAGCTGGCACATCATCAAGCATTCTAATGAAATTAATATCATGGCTCAACGTGTTCCAGATACTGGTGGAGTTTATTTTGTTCCAGCTTTTGTTGGTCTAGGAACTCCATACTGGGATGATGATGTTCGTGGTGCATTCTTTGGAATGAGCGCTGGAACAACGCTTGATCATGTTGCATTAGCAACATTACAAGCAATTGCTTTCCAATGCAAAGATGTTTTTTCGGTCATGGAAAAAGAATCAAAAATCAAAATTAATCGTTTGTATGTTGATGGTGGTGTTACTAATTCGGACATCATGCTTCAATTCCAAAGCGATATCTTAAATATCCCTGTTTCTAAACCAACATGTTTAGAGTCGACAGCTATTGGTGCTGCGTTTATGGCTGGACTTGGTTCTGGCTTCTTCTCATCTTTAGATGAGATTTCAAACGCTCACACAATCGCTAAGAATTATCATCCGAAGATGAATCAAACGGAAGCAAAGAAGCTTTATCGAGGATGGGAAACTGCTGTCAAAGCAGCCATGAAATTTAAAAACTAAGATGAAAAACGTTTTCAATCATGAACAATTTTTAAATCTTTATAACCAACTTCAAGTTAGTCCTTTGATTGATCCTGAAGTCGTTTTTGAAGCATACGAAATTGCTTATGAAGGAGCGATTGAACTTAGCCAATCAAATTTATTTGGTCGTGCTGTTCCAGTTAATCCTTTACCATTGATTCTTTATTTAATTAACGAATTTGGATTCTATCTCGACACCCATAAAGTTGAATGTAGTTCCTTAAAAGGAAATGAAGAGGTTTTGTCTCGTATTGTTTCCTTAGCGGTGGACAAGTACTTCACAAATGAACATCTTAATTATAAGAACACCAGGATTATTTCGAAGTATTCTCCTGTTGTTTCAAATTTAGATTTGTATTTAAACTTCATGCTTGGAATGCTTTCTCGCTTTCCAAAGAACAATCCAAATGAAACTTTGGTGCTTGATGTGATGTACAAAGGTTTCTCAATTATGAAGTCAATCTTGGACCTTGTTGTTGATGGGTTTGGAACAGAAGCGTTCTCCTTATGGAGAACATTACATGAAAATGAGTGTATTTTATTCTTGCTAAATAAGTATGGACAAGATATTCAAAGTAAGTATGTTAAACACCTCAAATATGGTGTTGCTTTCCGCGGTGGAATTAAAGACAAAGAAGAAGATGACAAAATCTTCTCCGAGCTTAAAGAAGAAATGCGTAGTCTCGACTTAAAGAGCAAAGATATGAAGAAGTTTATTGAGTATGGATGGCTAACCGCAATTCCAAACTATAACGAAGATAAACAGTTTAAGTTTAATTTCCGTGATGGCGTTGAACGTCTTGCGGAGTTATCTGCTTACTCTAAACTTTATGAAATGGCCTCCGAAATCTCTCACTCTTCTCCAATTCTTATTTATTCAAGAGATGAGTATTATTTGAGACTTGTTCTTCTCACGGTTTATGAATGTTTCTTCCGCTACGAAAAGATCTTCTCTGATTTCTATTTATCTCGTATTTCTAAGGTGGAAGCAGAACGATACGCCGCGATGAAAAAGACGTATTATTCAATTCTCTTCTTCATTTACGAACGAGAAAAAACGAGGTTCCAAAAAACCTACGCAAAACGCCAAGAAAAATAAAAAAGAACCAGCAAATCCTGGTTCTTTTTAATTTTGGATTGATTAAGCGCCTTCGTAACAGGAGCCTCCGATGAACTCTCTCATAAGGGAGTTACATGGGACCCATTCATCTGGCATATCATCAAAGTATTTGAGCATACGGATGAGTCTTTCAGCAACTGGGAAGTATTTGTCTTCACGATCAACTGCTTCAAGAAGTGGCATCGCGTATTTCTTCATCACACAAAGTTCGTATGAGAGCATGGAGTTATAAACATAATCAGCACCTTCTTGGGTGTCATAAATCCATTTGAATTCTCCGCGACGGACACTTGGCCACATACCGAATGTTTCTTCGGCACTGGCACCTCTGAACTTATAGTCACGAACCAAACGACGGAGTAAACGGAGATCAGTAATTGAAACTGGGTTCACATTGTCGAGGTTAATTTGAGCTTGTGGAGCAATGAAAATTTTGAATTTCTGGTGACGCGGAATAAGCGTAGTCATACGATCGTTTAACGCATGAATACCTTCAATAATAATTGGTTCTTGTGGACCAACTTTAATCACACGTCCTGGAACTCTCTTACCAAGTTTGAAATCAAACCTTGGTAATTGAACTTCTTTTCCGTTAATCAAATCAAGCATATTTTGGTTGAATAATTTGATATCAAGAGCTTCGATTGATTCAAGGTCTGGTTTTCCATCCTCATCCTTTGGTGCTTCGGCTTTGGTTAAGTAGTAGTCATCAATAGAAATTCGGATTGGTTTAAGACCTCTTGATAAGAGTTCAACTCTTAAACGGTTCGCAAATGTTGTCTTACCGGAGCTAGATGGACCAGCAATACAAATTAAACGAATGTTATCGATATCTTTTTCAATCATGTCACCAAGAGTGGTTAACATTCTGTTATGACGAGCTTCACAAAGTTGAATGAAGTCAATGACGCCATCACGATGGATGTGTTCATTAATTCCAGCTACGGAGTCCGCACCAGCAATCTTACCCCATTGATGAGACTCTTTAAGAGTCTTACCAAATGTTGGAGCATCTTCAAATGGTGGAATTTCGCCTCCACATTCACTACGTGGATATTGGACAATCATGCCTGGAGCATAATGACGTAATTTGTAGGACTTAAGATAACCAGTGGATGGAACCATACGTGCGAACATATAGTTCATGTAGCCATCACAGTTATAAAGGTGAACAGTTTTCTCTGGACGATATTGAAGAATAGCTAACTTATCATCAAGATGATGTTCGCGGTAAATTTTCGCGGCTTCTTCTTTACTATACACACCTCTTTCAAGTGGATAGTCAGCAGCGATAATCTTCTTCATTTCTTGGTCGACTTTCTCCACGAATTCTGGGGTTGCATAACAACCTTCATTTAAGAATTGAACGAAGATGGAACGTGAAACGTTATAGCAGAAACGAACTTGGAGCTTTGGATCAACACGACTAATCGCCATCGCGAGAACGAAACGAAGCGAGGATTCATAAGTATGAATGGCGTCGCTGTCTTTCACAGTTAAGAATTCAACGTTTGCATCGTAATAAACTTCATAAGTTAATTCACGAACACGGTTGTTCACTCGTGCGCAAACAAATGACTTGTCGTTGTTCTCAATTAAATCAAGTAATTTTACTTTTGAGCTAAAAGATTTCTCTTTTCCTAAGTATTTGAGAGTAAATGACATAGGGATTCCTCCTAAAAAAACACGTAAATAATTTTAAATGAAAAGAAGTATCTATTCAAGCGCTTACATACGCATGAAAGATTATTTTTTCTTTACGAGATAATATAATTTATTTAAAATTATAGCGTATTTCTTAAAATCATCATAAAGGAGATCATCTACATGAATTCTAAAGCAATGGTTTACATTCAATCCGGTGGCCCAACAAGTGTTATTAACACTTCGTTATATGGTGCAATCAAGGAAGCCCAAAAGCATCCAGAAATTTCTCATATCTATGGTTCACTTAACGGAATTGAAGGTCTTCTCACCGATAACATTATTGATTTTGGTAAAGAAGATCCAAAGCAAATTGAACTTTTAAAACAAACTCCAGGATCCATTCTTGGCACATCTCGCCACAAACTTCCAAAAGACTTCCATGACGAAGAATACGCCAAGATTTTAGAGACCTGTCAGAAACACAATATTGGTTACGTTTTTGTTAATGGCGGAAACGATTCCATGGACACTTGTTACAAACTTTCTTTACTTTGTAAAGAGAAAGGTCTTGATATCAAGGTTATGGGTGTCCCAAAAACCGTCGATAACGACCTTGCAATTACCGACCACTCCTTAGGTTTTGGTAGTGCGGCAAAATACGTCGTTAACACCGTCAAAGAAATCATTCTTGACGCCGTTTGCTACAAGAAAGGCAAAGTCTATATCATTGAAGTCATGGGCCGTAACGCTGGATGGTTAACCGCCGCGGTTGACCTTCTCCCAGAAGAAACTCGTCCAGATCTTATCTATCTTCCAGAGAACAAATTCGACATGGAAAAATTCCTCAAAAAAGTCGATGAACTCTACAAGAAGAAAGGTAACGCAATTGTCTGTATTTCCGAAGGAATTATTTTCGAAAGAGATACTTCCAATGCTCGTGTGGACTCCTTTGGGCACATGCAACTGGGTGGTGCCGGATCTGACCTCGCTAAGATTGTTGAGAGTAAACTTGGTTATCCAATCCGTGCAATCGAACTTAGTTTACCACAACGTGCTTACTCATTCTTAACCAGTAAGATTGACTCTGAAGAAGCCATTATGTGCGGCACTATTGCTGTTCAAAAAGCAATTGAAGGTATGACCGGTCACATGATCGCGATTAAGAGAGTCTCTTCTAAACCTTACAAAGTAAGTTATGAACCAGTCGACATCTCATTAATTGCGAATGTGGAACAAAAAGTTCCAACATCAATGATGGTTGATGATTCCAGAATGGCTCCATCATTCCGTGAATATTGCTTACCACTTATTCAAGGTGAAATTCCAGTTGAAATGGAAGGTGGAATTATTAAGTCTTGCGTGCTCAAAAGAGTACTCGTGAAATAAGTAAAAAATATCAAAAAAGTCAGTCCTTTGGATTGACTTTTTCTTTTCCCGTTCGTATTATATGCGTATGAAAAAGTTATTCTCAAATTGCTCTACGCTAATGCGTCTTGTTCTTTATTGCTGCCTAATTGGCTTAGTTTTAATTGGCCTTTCTTGTATTGGTTTAATCTTTGGCCAACCAGGCTGGTTAATCGGAGCCTCGATTGGAATGGTTGTTTCCGCGATTAACGTAGTTTTATTATTTAAGGGCAGTAGCTTTGCTTTGAAAAGCTACAAAGCTTCTCTATTTTTGCTTTTTTATTTCGCACGCATGCTCATCTATGTTGGCATGACTGTGTTACTTGCTTATTTGGATATTTCTTTGAAGATTTCAGCCTTTAAAAACTCTGTTTTTGGGCTTCTAATTGCTTTTGTTCCGATGGTGATTATCGTTGTTGTGGTAATGACCAGAGAGAAAAAGAATGTCATGAATATTGGTGAGTTAAAATAATGCCTTATACCTCCGAATCACTAAAGAGCTTTAATCCAACCGGTGAAATCATCGTGGCTCTTTTATTGATCGGAGTTTTAATTATTCTCGCAATTATTGTTGGAATCCTCGCAAAAAGGGCTGATCCAACCAAGAAACCAAAAGGTTTACTTCTTATTGCGGAGTGGTGCGTTGAAAAATTAGACGCCACAGTTAAAGACACAATGGGGCCTGGATTTGAAAATTTTGGTGGACTTTTGCTGGCAATAATCCCATTCTTGTTCCTTTCATTTACGATTGGAATTACTGGCCTTCCAACTCCAATGTCAAACATTGCTGTTCCATTAACGCTTGCGTTAGTAACTTTTGTTTTGATTCACGTTACATCAATTCGCTATACAAGATGGAGATATTTCAAACGTTTTGTTGACCCAATCCCAGTTTTCTTACCTGTGAATCTCATCTCAATGTG
>Ga0247611_10010820_pt1 | contig 10654 bp, 15 predicted proteins | sample 177DNAGHGhighgp2_FD_192422 | JGI IMG/M metagenome (GOLD analysis project Ga0247611, IMG submission 192422) | Sheep rumen microbial communities from Palmerston North, Manawatu-Wanganui, New Zealand - 1770 DNA GHGhigh gp2 | ecosystem: Host-associated > Mammals > Digestive system > Stomach > Rumen... | reverse complement strand
ACTGCTGCATTTGTGCAACTGTTAAGCGAAGCATATAAACAAAGCCGGCACTGTTAGGCCCTATCGTAGGAAGTCCCGGTATAGGTATCGGCACATACGGTTGAATGTGCTGACCACCGCCGCCGCCTTCTCCAGACTCGCCGCCCGGATCCTCCTCGTTAGGGTCTTTCTTCCTGGGATTATCAGGATCTGGGTTAAAATTACCCTCGTAGTCTGTACACTGGGTGTCACCGTCTGCCGCATAGAATGATTTATTAAAGGTTATTTTAATAACACCCTCGCTCTGTTCTTTACGTGATTCTGTGTTATCGAAAGCACACGGTATAGATAATAAACCAATATCAGCAGCGCCGCCACGAGTCCAGGTATATTCCATATGTCCATACGGGTATTGAGTATTAGGTTCTCTCCATGCGCCTACGTAGTAACTGGCTACGCCGTATGCTACGCGGATTGTTACCGTACCGTCATAACCGGGTAAGTCCTCATAACGCATGGAACTAATACGGTTTTTCTCTCTAAACAAATACAGATAGTGGCAGTAGGCCGGCTGTATATGATATACGGGATAGCTAAACTCCCTATATACATTAGTTTGTGGTACGCCGTTATTCATATCGCCCAAAACGACACGCACACTGTCATTAGCAACACGATAAAAGACACGGATGTACAAATACCAGTTAGTAAGAGCACCCTCGGTATAGATACGGCATATCTTTTTAATATCACTGTCATAATCCTCTTGAGCCGCCCTCGCAGCATCTATATAAGGGTCAAACTGTTCCATTACATTAAAACCGAATGGTCTTACCAACGGGCAAAAATCATCGCTGGTATACCAGTCCGGATTATGTATGTAATCGCTGCAATATAAGGTAACGTTGCCCAGATCCGGACAATTCCAGCTTGTATAACCTTCAGCCATAACTTACCCCCTTCCTCACACACTAAACCATACGCCGGCATGATCCAGAAAAGCATCATAATCCGGCCGCAGCAGTGTGCTCACTATCGCATCACCCACAACCTTATATGCATTTACCTGGGCAAGCTCTTTTAAGATCTCATAAAGCTTCTCTTTAGGCAGTACGCCGGTCTTTGTGACTGTATCGGTGTCCGTGTGTTCTCTTTCTGTAACTTCGATATCTCCATATTCTTTTGTGTCGTCGTAGCCGTCATAATGATAAGTGATCTTATCTTTGTGTGCATCGTCGGTAACGTCGATCTGGTCTTTATGCGCATCTTCCGTAACGTCTATCTTATCTTTATATGCTGCTTCCGTAACTACCGACTTATCCAGCGGCTGATACTGGTTAGAATTAAAAGCGCTCTTTGTATTCTCCGTAGTGGTCTGATGCTGTGTAATATCCGGCTCCGTCTTTGTGTGGCGCTGCTTAATATCTTCCTCTCTCTTACTGTGTCGCTGCTTAATATCGTCTTCTCTGTAGTCGTCATGCGCCGCGTTCTTAATAGTATCGTCGCCGTGTTCAGTCTTCTTATATTTTTCCGCATATTCGTGCACGGTCTCTATAACTTCCGGCATATCCATAAAATCCAGTTCCGATAATTTAAAGACTGCTTCCGCAGAAGTAAGTGCACTGCATAATGCTGCAGAAAACTGCTCGTAAAACTCCGGATCTATAATATAATGCTCTTCTTCTTTATTCCAGGTAATATACCGGCACCACTCGCCCTGCAGGTATCTTCTTGAATATGTAGCTTTTAAATAAGCATCCACATTATCGGCCGCAACTGCCTGTATTACCGTAAGTGCGCTAAACTGTGACAAGTCCAGCTTATCGAAAAAGCTGGTATTGTGAGTATCGCTTTCATAGATATCAAAAAGTCTGTGGAATAAAACCTCATGCATTACCGGTACCATCTTCTTTACCCCCTTCCTTAAACTCTTTTTCGCTTTCTGCCTTACCGTTATCATCCATATCGATATGTGATTTTACCCGGCACGTAATTTTAAAAGTGCTGGCTATCTCTTCACACATAGTAATACGGCTGTCCAGCATATCCTTAAGATTAAAGTTAAGCATTTTAGTATTTGCTTCCGCTTCTTCCGTGATCATGCGTTCTCTCTTTTCTGCGGTCTTATTTATACCAAGTATATTATAGAAGTCGCGCAAGATACGATCTTTTGTATCAATGAGCTCGCGCAAATGGCTTACGGCCCTGGGTGATCTGTCTATTTCCAGATCTTCCGTTTTATCGGTTATAAAGTCCAGCTTGCCATCGTAAAGGGATCTACAGAAAGCGCCGGCCGATTCCGCATCAGCATTACTATGTGCCTTTAAAACGTCCATAAAGCGGCCGTTTACAAGCTCCGCGATTATAGACATATCACAGTGTGCCATCATTAAAGCATACTGCTCCACAAGCAGGGAAGACGGATAAAAGCTAAAGGTGTTACGTCCGAGCACACCGTCACGGCCTAACTCGCGGTAGTCCGGTGTTTTACTGTCATTATCAGGGATCCCGGCACCAAAGCAAAAATTAAATCCGATAGGCTCGTTATAGATATCTTCCCCATACGGCGAAGCATTAACTGCAGTGAGCTTATCGTTATGCATTACAAGGCCGCAGCGGCCATAGTAAAACATTCTCTTCTCTATCTGCCTGGCAAGCTCCGGCTCTATTCCTTCATAATAGAAAAGATTGGTAGCCAGGGAGCGGAACTGTTCAAAGTAGTTCCTCATCAGATCCCATACATTTAAGCGCCGGCCCATATAAGCACCGGTCATATATTTTGTGAAAAATGCGTCTGACTTACTCCAGAGCGCACGCATATTATCAACCATAATTTACCTCACTTTCTTTAAAAAATGGGGCAGCTGTTACACTGCCCCAACGAAAAGAGAAAAACCGAGACAGCAACTTATGAAGCTGCGTGATCTCCAACATAGAATACAATGCCCTGTTCCGAAGGATCTACGGCGTAAGCTACATCATACTTTGTTACGGTAGTAACCATTTCCTGCAGGGTGTTATTTCCGGTTACGGTACGAAGATCCTGAATAGTAAGACCGAACTTGTCATAGTCGTGTACAAATGCTATGATGCCGTCGCAGGTAACGGTTTTACCGCTGTTAGATACGTGTGTAGTATCGGTAGTGTCCGCATTGAGATTATCATTTGTGATAATGACTTTCTGCGCATCTGCATATGAAGCGCTGGTTCCGGTTCCCTGCCATCTGCTAACCTCGTTAAAGCCGGGAAGCGCGATAAATGAAGATATAAGGGTATTCTCCAAATATCCATTCATGGAAGCCACCAGATCAGCATGAATATCAATTACAAGCTCCGAGGGATCGGTAAAACGGTCTGCCCTGGTGCCGGTTACGCTGTCTGTAATATGGTTGTTAAAGATACGGTTCATGCTGTTAAGCCTGGACAGTATGCGCTTCATTTCGGTAACGATAAATCTGATCAGATCCGCGTCATATATCCAGCTGCTATGTGAGGTTGCTTTTCCGGTAGCGGTATTATAAAGTGCTCCCATATCAATAGCAGTATTGGAAGACTCAAAGCAGCTACCGATAGCAGTAGCCCTTGCCAGCATTTCGCAGGATTCCATATTACACTTTATGTCGTTCATACGGCCGATATCCAGCATATTTATAAATGCTGCCATCTCTGCAGGGTTAGCGAAGCATCTTGCAAGCTTCTTACGGCTTATGATATCCGGCGCAGACTCGAAACCGGCGATAAGACCGAATAAACGATCGGTCCAGTTTGCGGTTAAGTCGCCGTCGTAGTAGTCAGCATCCTGGGCCTTATACGAACTGTTTTCTACCGCGTCGCGCACGTTGTTGCGCTGGATCTTGCGGCGGTATAATCCAAAGTCCTCTTCACTTCGCCACATGGATATTTTAGCGCCGGTGTTATAAGACTTCGCTTTAATACGAGTCTCATTTATCGCACCCATAAGCCCATAGACAAAAGCATTAAATACTGCAGGATTTGAGCTATCCACGATCTGACCACCGACTTCCGCGAGGGTGGTTGCGTCCACTGCTGCTACTGCAGTAGCTCCGAGTGCCTGTTTTGTTGCTGCGTTTACGATTCCGTAAATCTGATTGTAAGCCATAATTGTTACCTCCTTTTTATTTAAGACCAGTTAGCACCGGTAAGTGCTTTAATTTCAATAGTGCCGTATCCATCAGATAACGTGACCCTGTTGTACCCCTTAAGCAGTTCAAGCTGTTCGGGTGTGAGCTGAATGGTCTGGGGTGTGGCGAGCTCTGCCCTTATCTGTATATCCATTGCAAGAGCTTTCCATTCCGTTTCTGTCTTACCATATATGGCACGAGGCAAGAAAAGTGTGTCCATATTATCATATGTATTAGCACTGTATACTGTACCAATATTAAGCATCTGATTGGTGTACTGCTGGTTATGATTAGGACCAACTATTGCTTTTATACCACTATTAGACCATCCAGGATAAGATTCTCCATTGTTCATATCAGCGGTGTTTTTAGTCAATAATACATGTGTCAAAGTCGCCACCCCCGTAGTAAAATCAACGCTTCCGCCGTATACGGTCTGTCCGAGCTGAATGGTAAAGTCCTCGCTTATCTCGTCACCGTCTGAACGGGTGATTACTACGCTATCCCTTCCGCTTATGGGGCAGATGTTGGAGTAGGGGGCAAAGGTGGGGTCACTCTCTGATGCAAGGCGAATCATGGGCTTAAATACAAGGTTATTAGCAGTATATCCGTTTGCTATCCTTATATAAATGTTTGCGCTTGCATCTTCATTACCGCTCAAACTGATACTAGTACCATTACCAAAATCATAAGCCGATTTGTTAGGTGCATAAAATCCTACATAATAAGTACTTCCGTCAGTTGCACCCCCCGCTGGACAGCCATTCATTATATAATTACCGCTTGGCAATCTATCCAACGAAGCCTTATCGGCTAACACTAAATTAGTATTAGCAGTTGCCGTTCCATTTATTATAACTGTCCCATCATTATTGACAGTAATGGTCAAGCCATTTACAGTTTTAGATGATTCAACATATGGGTAAGCCAGCTTATTTTTCCCTGCACCACCTGCCCACGGATGGTCATACCCGTGTAAGTCCTGTATAGCATTTATCTCTGTGATGAGGGAGCGAGCCGGAAGCGCTAAAGCATTTTCGATAGTGATATCATCACCCGTAAATGTTTCTTCCTTAACGGTACGCTTCCAGGCTTCGATCTTATCCAGTCTATCAAGTGTAGGCTGCACCGCTTCCAGGTCTTTTAACTGCGGCCACCCGTTCACCGGTATATTATTTACCATCTTTAACCACCTTCTTTCTTGTGGTCTTTTTAACCGGTTCTTCCGGATCTTTTAAAGCCGCTCTATTTGCTGCCTGATCAGTAGGCGCTACTTCCTCTATCCAGTCTTCAATGGCTGTTATACGTGCGTCTATGGTAGCCGGTAAACTGTCTGTCCCTTCCAGGGCCTTTATCTGCGGCCATCCGTTTACAGGAACTGTGTTATACATCTTCTCCCCCTTCCTCACCTGCTGGCTGATCTTCCGGAGCTGCTGCAGGTGGCTGCTGTTCCGGTGCCGGATCTTCCGGTGTTACTACTTCATCTTTTACCTGCTCCGGTGTTACCACCTCTGCGGGTACCGGATCGGCCGGTGTGTCGTTTGCGTGTTGTGCATTGAACAGATCAAAAATATTTTCTTTATGCATGGTTTGTTTCCCCCTTTTCTAATTATTATATAACAAATATTACATAAATTGTCAATGATACTTTTGCCGCAGGTATTTTTTAAGAAGCTCTCTGTAATCACCGGTAAGAGTAAGCTTGTATGAAGTCGGCCGGATATTGCAACCGCAGGTATTTGTTACCTGGTAGCCGTCCGGAAACGTGCACGGTGGGTTGTTTCCATCCAGGTAAGTAAGAAGGTTTTTACGGCTGTTAAATATGTCAAAGTATAAACCTTCCTTAAGATCATCTACGGATTTTAATACATTCGCTGCAGCTTTTGGTACGCCGGCGATTGTGATATGCACCTGATCATCTACCTTGTATTTATAAGCGTAACGTTTAGCACCCATAAATTTTATTTCATAATATGCCGCGTCGTGCTCCCAGATCCCCAGGTATTCGCGGCTACCTTTTGTATTTTTAGGACATGACATTTCCCATGGGATATTTTGCTTTTCGAGTCGCTCTTTAGTCCACTGTTTAATACGCTCATTTTCTGCAGCTATAATGGCCTCGTCTGCTTCATCAAAAAAGCCCTTTATACTGTCTGTGTCAAAGTAGCATATCTTATTTAAGTCGAATTTATGGGCCATTTCCATTAAGAAATATCGCTGGTAGGCGGTAACGTAAATGCCCCAGGAATAAGGCAATACATTTTTAAATGCATTTTTATGCAGCTTATCCAGTTCCTTTTGTATCTCCGGATCCTTTAGGCGTGTCTTTTCATATTTAAAATTTTCAAGTTCCTCTATCGTATCATGTATAAGGGCCGTGCCACACATTCCATAGATACTGTTAAGCTTTTGCTTTTCGATCAGTCGCATTTCTTCATCCACACCGGTTAAAAGTGTTTTCTGCTCAAAGCGCTTAAGCATATATTTAATAACGTGTTCCGGCATATAGTCGGATAATGCTATATAATGACTGTGTATAGTGGGGTTAGGAAAGTTATCATAAGTATAATACATATCAATTAGCTTCTTATCTACTTCCGTAATATAAATAACGAAGCGCTTCGCTTTGATCACTTTACCATTATTTTTTGCTATGCCGGATCCCTCGCCTTCACCCAGCACGGCCCCCTGCATCATAATGCGCTTGCTGGCTGATAGGGGGGTTATGTCGTAGCGTGCCTTAAGATTTTCAAACTCTACGAGGCAGATATGATGGTTTCCGTCTTCCCATTTCGGCGCCGCAGGTGACTTCTCAAAAGCAGTACAAGGGTATTTTTCAAGCATAGCGAAGGGGTAAGCACTCTTTTTGTCGATGGATCCGAGGCCGTTAAGCACAACACCGGTATTACGGGGATTAGATAAGGTTAAGCCACCGCAATAGGTTTTGTTCTGGATCTTCCACTCTTGCGGATTACGCGGTTGCATCTTTGCGACTTTAGATAAAAAGCCCTTTGTTTTCTGGTTTTCCGCTTTTATGTCGCGGCGTACTATGCCGGTCTGGGTTAATGGAATGTATGAAATATGTTTATACATTTCGCGGTATTGCTTAATACCAAAGTACATGATAATTACATCATACTCACAGTACTCGAGCTCCGTTTCACTTAAAGGGGTAAGCGGTGTAAAGAGCGCATGATAATCAAGCTGCCCGGTCTTTTTGGGTATGCCTAAATTAGATCCCCATTTCGCGAGGGATATATTTGTGAGTCGGTAACTGCAGCGGAAGTATAAGTTTTTATACTTCGCGTATAAGGGCTTGCGTGCATCGGTAAAAAAGATACCTTCAAACTTTAGATACTCCTGAATAAATGAATACTCAAAAGAGAGATTATGCACCCATATGTGCGCTTCGTGGCCGTCTACTTTATCGTTAATATACTTAAGTAGTTCCGGCAATTCCTTCAGATCGCGGCCGTATATACAGGTGCCATCAATGCAGAATTGCCATATATAGCACACGGATCCCGGCTGCGATTTATCGAAAAAGTCGTCTATCTTTTTAACATCATTGTTACAGATCCTACAGATATCATTTATCGAATAGACTGTATTACCACGAAGAAAATAGTTGCACGTTTCAATATCAAAGCAAATGATATTGTCGCATAACTTCTTTTTCTTTATGGTAGATAAAGAAGGCCGGAAAAGATCCCGGCCCATATAGTCTTTATAATGCAGCATCATTTTGCTTGTACCTCTTTTCCAGGATACGTGAGCGGCACTCACTGCAGGTTGTCGTACCGCTTACCGGATTTTTAAGGCATATGATACATAAGCCTTCTTTCCTGGCTGCTTCGCGTTTCTGCTTCATATAATCACGCATATATTTAAGCTGCGCTTCTCGGTCTTTAAGCATTCTCTTCTCCTTCCTGGTCTTCTGTTTTCTGTCCGGTCATAAGCTCCTCGAACGTCTTTTTATTTCCGGGTTCTGACAGATCTTTTAAGTTAGACCACATTTCAGTAAATGACTTTGTTTTATCACCTTCATATGATACATAATTTTCAAGCACGGCCCGGAAGTCTTCAGGATCCGGATCGTCTCTGATATAAACAGTAAACACTTCCTTATAATCAAGCTGTCCGTCTTCTCTTATAATATCCGTAAGTTCTTTTACTGCCTTCCAGAAATCATCATTACTTGCAAGTCCTTGCGCTTCTTCCGGGATATCGTCAAATGTTTCCTTTACCTGCTTAAGATACTCTTCAATTTCTTCCGGAGATAAACCGCTTTCTGCCATGGCTATTACCACGTCGGATCCGATACCATAAGCGCCGGATTTAAGCTGATCGTAGGTATCCGATGCGAATACTTCTGCAGCATTTAAGAATTTGTTTGCTGTTTCCCTTGCTACTTTAGTAAAACGCTTGTCTGCTTCGCCCTGTTTTGTTTTCGGCGCTTCTTTTCTTGCGAAGCTTTCTGCAGCTTTCTTTGTTTCCGCTGCTTTCTTTGCTGCACCGCGTTTAAATGATGCGACGCCCGGTGTTTTACCGTAACGCTGCTGGGCATTCTTGACAGCTTCTTTAAGCCGTTCGCGCTGGGTGTTATAACGTGTTTCACGCTTTAATACCTGGCCCTTCTTACCAAAGAATGGTAGTAAAGCTTCCATTGTAGCAGACTTGCCGATAGTGCCGGCTGCACGGGCCGCGCGATACTTTACAACGGCGTTACCCATAGCTTTTAATGATGGTAGTTTAATTTTTGGCTGTTTAGGCATGGTTTACCCCCTTCCTGATCAGATCCAGATACAGAGCATGGGCTCGATATAACTGAAGTCTACAGACCAAAGCCGGACCGCGGATATTCTAAAATCGGTAAATTCTGCAGCGGCTTTTACCCTGGTTATATCGTAGGGTGATGTTATATCGTCTGTGATGGATCTGAAATATACTTTGTTTATGTTACCGGTCAGATCAAAGTTTTCCAATAGATCAGATACTTTCATTTTTGGCCTCGCTTTCTTCATCGTGAGCTTTTATAACGTAAATAATATTATTCTTGATAAATATAACTTCTGAATTATCCACATATCTTAATATAATCTGTTCTCTGTTTTCCAGAACTTTACTAACTTTAGCGGACTCATATAAAGCGCCTGTTATATCTTTAATACGCACTATCATGCTTGCCCTCACTTTCTTTAAAATTCACCTCTTAAAACATCACCGTTTTTAAATTTTACATATATTTCTCCATCGGAAGTAATATACCAGTCTTCAACCTCACAACCCTTTAAAACTTCCTGTGTGAATATATCCCCATTTCCTGTTTTTACAAGATCTTTTCTAATATTAAACAATTCCTCGTTGAATATCTGACATATTTTATTAACCGGCGTTATTTTATAATTTATGGCTTGTTCTGCCGCGTGGCTACCGTATATGCTTCCCAAACGTGCTTTTGCTTTGATGTATTGCTGCTCTGATTCTATACTCATCCCGGTTACCTCTCTTTTCAAAAATAGCCCTGGCATTATACCAGGGCCGTTTGTGTGTGCCGTAAAACTGATTAAACGATAGTTACTGATACGAAATCGTGGCCGGATTTGGTTTTGGTCTTCTCAAACTTCATTTTAACGCCGCCGGAAGCTTTCAGATCGGCGCTCATATCTTCCGCGCCGGTGTAACCGTCGAGCCACTCTTTTACAATGTCCGTAAGCATCTTGCCGCCGTTTATGAACTGCTTTTCATTTTCGGCGAAAGTACACACGGCGTACTGGCCGTTATCGCCGGTTATCAGATCCGCGCCGGTGATCGTAACGCCGTCCGGATAAGTTGCTATCAGCAGATCATTTTTGATCTTTTCGCGGCCTTCCATAATGAAGCTGCTGTTACTGGTTGCGCTTGTTGCTGCCTTCTTAAAGTCTTTCATGTTTTTACCTCTCTTTTCTTTATAGTAAGTTAATAGTTACCAAATGTCCGCACGATCCATTTTTAATAGTGTCCGGATCTGCACTGTTTGGTGCACTTCCGACACATAACCGTGCTCTGTTAGTCGGTGCACACGGCAAGTGCAGCTTTTACCGGATGGAGATATGTGCTCTATTGTATAAAGCTTATTTCCATCGGTTAAGGTTTCACCCAGCCGGATCTGTTCGCGCCTGATCATAAGTTAAAGATATCGCGGCCGCGCTTAAATACTATTGAGATAGTACGCGCTTCCGCTTCCTGGCTCTTATGGTCTACGCTTTCCAGATCTTCATGAGCTATGGTTAAGATCTGCTTTAATTCATCCAGCGTTAAATTAAAACGCTTTTCCATCGTAGCAGATAACATACCAAAGTCACAGATACACTCGGCCATACTGCCTTTAATGTGCACACGGTCTTTACTGATTAATACCATTTGCTTTACCTCGCTTTCTCTTTTCAGTTGTTAATGTGCCGGGCCTTGTAACGGGTGGCCCCATGAAAGATAATAGCACGGATCCGATTATATGTAAACCCAAGTTATAAACAAAGTTATGCACATTGTGG
>Ga0247611_10010819_pt1 | contig 10655 bp, 15 predicted proteins | sample 177DNAGHGhighgp2_FD_192422 | JGI IMG/M metagenome (GOLD analysis project Ga0247611, IMG submission 192422) | Sheep rumen microbial communities from Palmerston North, Manawatu-Wanganui, New Zealand - 1770 DNA GHGhigh gp2 | ecosystem: Host-associated > Mammals > Digestive system > Stomach > Rumen... | reverse complement strand
TAAGAGGGTAACACTCTCCATACTTTAGCTCTTTTATTGCACCTACTGTATAGAGTTGCATGCTTTCTCCTGTAGTTTTTCATAACGGTATTTTCTAAATGGAATACTCTGCCATATATCTGTGTAAAAGTTATTAACAGATATAATATCAACACCTTCAGAGTAGGAAGAAACTGGCTTTACGATTCCCTTATTATCTACATATGCAGAGAAAAACCCAGCTTCTTCATTTGTTTCTGAATTAATATTAAGCAATGGAGTTATACCTTGGTCAAGGCAATACTGTACTTTATAACCATCACAAGGTTCTACCATACCTAATAAGTTAACGATAGTAATAGTACGGTTAGTATTTAGTGTGTTTATAATAACAGTAAATAACTCCATTGACATATTTGTTGTGTCTACAATAATATATTCTGGACCAAATGGTGCCCATGTTGGGTTGTCATTTTTGTCTTTTCCCCAACGAATAAGGGTTGTAAGGTCCTTATTATATACATAATGATAGTTCTCTGAGTGGAGAATTTTCATATGGTCATCTTCGGTTATCTTGTATTTAAGTGATTCCATTATTCTACCCATTCTACTTCTTCTACAACAAATGGTTCGCCATTTACACCAGCTTCATAAGCCATTCGCATATAGTTAATGATAGTGTCACAACTGATAAGGTCACGACCAATAATAGCGTCTTCTGGACACTCACATAAAGGTCCAACATATTCACTGTCAATATGTTTACCTTCGTTGTCATATACTCTCATTTCATCAGCTGCTAAGTCATCATACACATTTTCTGTTTGTGAATAAATAATTTTCATATTCATCTCCTTTTTCTATACTTTTATTATAGCACAGTCATACATACTTGTCAAGTCTTTTATCCTCTTGACGTGTACCAGCCAGATAACCGTGTGTCATATAGGTTATAGGGCATATTGTAGCAGTGAACTGGTATAAGCGTTTACTTTTCATTACTGTTGAAGCTGCAAAGAATAAGTCGTCAAAATCTGTTGCAAAGTCCTTGAAGCCTGTTTTGTAATTACTATCTTCTTTAAATATTTTCTCATTTATCTTATTAGCAACTCCATGACCTAGGAAAGTAGTGCCAAATAGAGTACCTATTGCCACTAATGTTTGCCATATTATAGGTAACTTTCTTGTCAACTTATTAGCAACTGCCAAGAAGCCAAAGGGAATAAAGGTATTTCCCACGAGCTGATTCACACTGTCTTTGAGCTTTGCTTTTCTGTTTTTCTTATCGTCCACCAGAACACCAGCAGAAAGCCCACCCACAGTAGATGCACAACACAGGTCAATACCTTCTCTAATACCCATTTCGAGATTCTTGACATGCTTTATATTACCTCTACGCATCATATTAGCAACACAAAGACCAGAAGCTACTGCTGTACCTGCTAGTACTGCTACTTTTGTCCTTGTTGAAGCATTGTAATTACTTGTTGTAATGTTGTCCACTTACTATTCATAGACCTCCATCACACTTCTATTATTTTACCAATAGGTTGTGTTAATTTCATACCATTCTCGTTGTAGTAACCAAACGGATTTGCTACTACATGACAATTACCAATGTAATAGTCAAAAAGCCTGTGTACATGCCCATGCACCCAGAGTTTAATATTCTTATGTGCCAGAATAAAGTCCTCAAGGTCGCTAACATAGCTTGAAGAGAGCAAGTCAGCGACATACTCAGTACTGAGGCTTTGTTTGCTAGGACCATGATGTGTTACCACTACTATTTTAGATGTAGGATTAGATTCACACATTTGAGCTATGAATTTTAAGCTCGTATAGAACCTAACCTCATAGTCTTCTGGTCGCACAAGACGGTCCCCACCAAGGTTGGAATAGGTGTGAACATACCTAAAGTCGTTTAAATATGCTTCACCTATTTTCATACCAAGTTCCCGGTTCCCAAACGCTTTATAGTCCGTATATAGAGTACAGCCAACTATAATAATATTTTCGTCTGGGACTTCCTTAAAGTTATTTTCCATGAATGATACATTAGAGGTTAATGGGAATTGTTCTGCAAGGTAAGCGTAACACGCTTCTTTAGTGTTATCAGCTTCTTGCCAGTCGTAGTCATACCCCATATGATTACCTTCTATGAATATTCCGTTTTTCAATTTCCCTTGATTCATATGATAGTGCAAGAACTCTTCAGCTTTATGTCTACTGCCTGCAATATCCCCGGCAATAAGGTAATATGAGTTAGGGTCGAACTTAAATTTGCTATAATACTTCTTATTTATGTCAACGTGTAGGTCACTTATAATTCTAAATTGCATTCTACAATGTCCTCTTCGTCATAGTCTTCTTCGTCATTAATACCGCAACACTTGCACATATCCCATAATATCATAGTGTCTGAATTAAAGTCCCCTTCATTAAGGTAATGACAGAACCCAGCACTTTGAATACCATAGAAGAACTTAGCTACACGGCTGAAACTCCAGTAAGGGCACACTTTATTAAAGCTCTCATAACAATACACACCCTCTGGAATTTTTCCAGTAATTCTGTAAAGTTTAGGGACTGCCACCCAACGAATAGCCATTTCCCACTCACACAGTTTGTTTATAATAGTTTCCAGCCACTTACACTCTTTATCAAAGATAAGATACGCAATAAACTCTCTGAACTTTTCCACTTCATTAGCCTCTCTTTTATTTCATAACGTATTTTAAAATATAACAGCTTGGCTATGGACTTGAAAGTAATTTCAGATATGCTAAAATTACAACCATATCCAACAGTACCAGTGTAGCCAGAGAACACCACTCTATCCATTCCGTTTTCATTTATGTCCACCTATCTAACCTCTTTAAATAATCTGTATAACTTTGCCCCAAGTATTAAAGGCATTGCAAAAGACTTAGATTGGTCTTGCAACAGCTTCATACGAAGGTCTGTGTACTCCTTTAAAGCCATAGGTAAGTCTGGTTGGTTAGTTAGAAAAGCTGATTCACCACACTCATACTTAACTATCAGTACAAAATTCTTTTCTTCTATTTTCGGTTGTTCTTCTTTCTTCTTAAACATTGCTGTCTCCTTACAATAATAAGTAACATATTCTTGATTTATCCCTAAAGAATATCCTTTGTGACATTTCAAATGTGAATGGAAGCAAGTAAGTAGACTTTAAATAATCTGTTGCTTCTGACATTACAGACCAAGCATAGCTTTTAAGTTCATCTGAAATGCCATCTAATTTCACATTAAGACGTGTTTCTTCTTTAGGTTTTCTTCCAGCCGGGAGTAACAGACTTACTCTCATCTGGTTTATAGACTGTGCATCTAGCACAGCATGATATAGTTTTTCTCTAAACTCTTCACGGCTAGTACTTTCATTCTGAATACTATAACCGTCTATTACTACTTCTGAAAATACACCGTGTACTTTATCCGTGAAGGTTTTGTAGTTCTTTTTCATATAAATAGTTTCATATGAAGCCACATGCTTTTCCACTTCATACTCCTTTAAGAAGTAAGCAAGTCTCCTGTCAACTACGTTCAAATAGTTGATATAGTCTGTGGTAAATATCTCTTTGATTTTCCACTTAAGACCAGCGTAGTTAACATTTTTTCTTGCTGTCTTAATTTCTTCTATCTTCTCAAAGGCTTCTTTGAACTCTGGAGAGTCCACCCACTGAGGGTGTGCGTCAAAGTTCACATGCTTAAAGATGTCATAGATAACACCTATGTCTATACCTGTAGTGCTTTCTATGAGTTCTAAGACCTCTGCCTGTGTCTTATTAGAGGCATACGCATATGTCCTTATTGCTGGTTGTAATAGCTCTTTGGAGTTCTGCGTATACTTTATAATGTCAAAGAACATTTTAAGACCAGATAAGTAGATGTCATAAGTAGCATATAGACGTTCTCCTGTGTCTTTATTAACTACAACTGAATATTCATTGTGTCTTAAACAGTCGTCAAACCCCTGTTTGTCTAATATAGCGAGGGTGATATTTTGATAATCACCCTCTTTGCTATATAAAGCTAACACAACATGCTTAACAAACTGCTTTAGGAGTGTTTCTACATCATCAAGTCTTTTTGTAATGTACTTAGGGTACTCTGTGATTCTCCATTTTTCTATCATAAGTCCAAGACATATGAAGAAGTCATAGAGTTCTATATTAGCACTTCTCTTGGTCGCTGAGAGCACTTCTCGGACCACAGATGTATAAAATGTTATCAAGGTATGTGCACCTATGTTACCGTCTGATTTAAGAGGACTACGGTTAAGATACTCTACCATTAGTACACGTTCTGATATGCAACAGTATTCGTAGAAAGGAAATTTGTCTATTCCTGTAATAGAGAACCTCCCTTGCAGTACTTGTGTCATAACACGTTCTGCATAGTCTTCTCCATAAGTGGCATCTAATTTTTCATATATAATACGGCAAGTATTTTCCAAATAAGCCATTTTCTTTAAATTGTTTTCATTCCAAGCCAACGACTTATTTGGGTTATATTTATAATCAGTATTTTTTACATACTTCTTATATAAAACATCAAACCTTGCCACTTCCTATCCTTTCTACTCTTGTCTTATGCTTCAACTATCTCTACTGCAAAATTAAATCTTTTTGCAATTTCGGGATATTCTTTAACTACATTCATAATGAAGTCTGTTGCTTGTTGTTGAGTATCGAACTCTTTTTCAAACACAACTTGATTGTTTGACTTGTCAATTTTCTTAACAACATATACTAATTTTTCGGGTTCTTCTTCAACAACTTCTTCATCACCAGTACCAAACCCTTGAATCATTGAGTTAAGAAGAGAAGATAAATCATTAGAAACCTTTTGTATGCGTTCTTCTTGTGTCATACTTTCAGCTTTAATTTTCTTCTGTAATCTTTCATCTTCTATCTGAAGATTCATAATAGGTGCTCTATCAATAGGTGCTGATAATAATTTCAACTTAACATCATAACCTACACGTTGTTCCATGACATCAACTTCTGCATCTTGTTTAAGAGAGAATGCAATAGGTGCTAAGAAATCTAAGTCCCCATCAGCCTCTCTTATCATACCATCAAGGATAGCATTTGTAGTTGATGGAATGTAAGTCATGAGTTCTCTCATTGCTACAATAAATTTGCTCTTAACAACTTCAATAGGTTGTTTCATGATACGCATTGAGCCACAGTCTTCACCCATCATAGCCTTGATTTCTGAAAGGTACTTTTTAATATAAAGGTATGTAGGAACAATTTCTTTGTATCTGTACCCTATAAGGTCATTAACAATGTCTTCGTCTACATATTTCAAAAATTCTTGTTTGTATACTAACAAATATTTTTCTTCACATAATGCTAACTTTAGGAAGGCATAATATATTTTCTCATAGTCATTAGTGCAACCTTGCATAATAGACACTACCTCAGCCTCTAATGCTATTTGTTGGAACATTGTTAGTTCGTTCATTTGTAATTGTGTGTTGTTGTTTTTCTTTGTTTTACCCATTGGTTTGTCTCCTATGTTATCTGTTACTTCATACCTCTATTATAGCATATAATTGTTGTCTTGTCAAGACTTAGGTTGTCTCTTTTTAATTTCTGCTTGCAAGTTCCTTAAGCCTTTGTCTTGTATGAACTTGTTCATAGCTGTAATAATATCTGCTTTAGTAGATGAAGAAACAGCTTTGTTTGTTGACGTGCAACGGCAACCAGTTGTAACTTCTGATATATCTAATACATTAGGTGTCCAAGGTTGGACACTTTCATGTATTATTAATGTAAATTTGTGCCCATTATATTCATAAGGAAATTCTTCTCCCGGCACTTCATAGAAGTTACCTCCTTCCATAAGTATTTTAACTGTGTTCTTAAGTTTCATACTCTCTCCTACTTTAAAATGTAACTTCCTTAGTATAACACAGCTCCAGTAGCATTGTCAAGCATTATAGGAGGTTTCTTATAGAAGTAAGTATCTACTTTATTTTCTATTTTTCTCATAATAGGAAAGTCTCTTTCAACTACTCTGGAACGAATACAGTTTCTATCTTCTGGTCGTTTCTTTTCTGGAATTTTTTCCCAGATTTCATCTGGAATATACTCCATATAGTTTTCTTTCTGAAGATACATACCACGTTTTAGAACAGAAGGAAGACTATCCCAGTTAATACCTTTCTCCATTATAAGCATAGTTGTCATATCACTTGCAGATTTGCCTTGTAGTTGCTTGTGAGAGAAATTAGCCTGTGCTAAAGACGAGATAGAATTTCTAACTGCGTCATTTTCTCTCCAAATAAAAGCATTAGCAAGTTCTTCCATGTTAGGTAGATTAAAGATACGACAGTCAAATGATACTAAACCGTGAGTAGCCTTTTCAAAAAGTAATTGAACACTTTTATCATCAAGTTCATCTGCCATATCTCCCATAGAAGACTTTTGACAGAAAGCTATAATGCCTTGATAGAAGGCAGCTGTTGCCATTGAAGACAATACTGATTCTAACTTGAATAACTTTCCTTCAAAAGGTGCCTTACTGAAGTCTTCCCAGCCTAATGAGATTTCATCAGACTGCACATAACCTAGTATTGCTCCTGTTTCTTCCACAAGTTTATAACAAGTAGTGTGCATAATAGTATTAAACACAGGGTCAAATGGTTTCTGCAACCCTCTAGTTAATGTGTGGAATGCCCTGCCGTCTATTCTAGCATACACAGGAGTATTAGGCATAAGTGTAGCACCTGTTGTTTGTGCCTCATACCTTTTCATTCTGTCGCCAAGTACATCTGCTCTATTTTTATTACACTCTTTTACCATTGTATTACCTTTCTAAAAATTAAGGTAGCCATAAAGACTACCCTAATTTTCTTTATATAATGTGTAGTTCTTTACTATTAGTCTTTCATTCTTGTCAAAGAACGTGCGTCTATTTGCGTACATGCAAGGTAGGTTCCTTTAGGACAAGTAATATTACCATGTTCTTTGTGGAATACACCGAATGCACCATCAGCAACGATTAACTTGACTGGGTAAGACATAGAGTCTCCACGGAAAGATTTAACAGGAACTTCAATGTTGCATTCATAGATTTTAACATTAGTACCCTTCAAAGGAATAACTTTGTGGTCTCCAGTGATAGACTCACCAAGTTGAAGGTTCATAGATTCTGATTCTTTTTTATCAGAAACAGTCTTGATGTACTTATCGAACATTACATTGTTAAGTGTACCTTCTTCTTTTTCACCTTTTCTGAAAAGGTAGATGTCACCTTGTCTGATTTGTTCACATTTTTGTCCCGGTTCAAATGATGTTACAATGAACACATCTGCTGGGTGTTTTGCCATAAGTTCAGAGAATTCTAAAACGTCTTTGCTGAACTCTTTGTTTTTCTTAACCACTTTAGAGTATTCTTTAATGAATTCTTCTGTAGTTTTTTCTCTTTGACCCTCTACATTAGGTCTGTTCTCAATTTTAATTGTTGACATAATTGTCTCCTTTACTGTTGTGCTATTACTAAAATTTAACTTTTCTTTCTGAATATATTATAACATACTTATTGTATCTTGTCAAGCCTTTTTTCTTCTTCTTCGATTTGTGCTTGCTTAGAGTAGACTTCTATAGGTTTGAGGTCTCCTTCAAGGTTTGCTACAATGTCATTAAATATATTACCAAGATGTTTATGAATTGTTCTCTCGTCATTATGCAGATAGTCTTCAAACTGATTTATACGGGCAAGTATCTGTATATTAGAGAGTTCTTTGTTTTCACGTTCGTGTTGCATTACGTCTGTGAATGCCTGTAGTTTAATTGTTTTGTCCATAAGTTTATGAACTATGTCGTCAACAAGAAAGTCTAGGTATTGTTCCAGTGAGCCATAAGGTACAACATATGTTCTCACTAGGTTAATAAGACGTTTCTCATTTTCCGTAATTTCTGTAAAGTATAATTTCTCTTCTTCCATATTAGATTCCTCTATGCCTTCTACTTTTCTTATTATAGCATAAACTGTGTTTCTTGTCAAATTTCTTAGGGGAGGTAGAGGGAGCAGATTTCTCCGCTCCCAACAGATAACCCGAAAGAGGTTGGGTAACTTATTAACAAGCAATGGAAGGTCTTGCAATTTCTTCTTCGGTTAATTCTATGAAGAGGTTTGCTATAGAATACCATGCTTTAATGTAAGATTCTGCATTGCCTTCTTCAAAGTATTTGCTTTCTTTCAAATATTCAAAGTTCAGTACGTTGTAATAAACCCTTTGTGTAGACGGACATACATATCTAATATATTCTTTATTAGTGTATGGTGACTTAAAGATTTTGTACTCTTCACCTTTAATAATAAGTTCAGCCTCGAGTACAAGGTTCTCTTTGTCCATGTCTATACGTTCTTGCACAATTTGTGCTAAGTCGTTGTTCTTAATGTTTTCACAGTCTTGTAATGTGATAGCACCAAAGTCTGAATACTTAGCAGGTAATACTTGTGCCGAGTCATTTGTAATGTCTGAATACACTTCGTCAAGTTTACCCATAAGTGCTATACTTGCTCTTGAATTATCACCAAGTGCTAATAAGATGTGTGTAATTTCAGTATTGTCTTTAACGATTTGTTTTTTCTCTTCAAGAGTAGGTGCGTTCTCTAACTTTGTAATGATTTCGTCATTAGTTAGGTTGTCATAGAACAATACTATTGCATTGAAGTCGTCATACAAGCCGTTAAGTTCTTTATTCAAAGGTATTTCCGTGAATGTTCTTGATGCAAACACGTCCCCGGTTGCGTTGTATTCTGCCTTCTGATGTTCAATATCAAAGTGTTCTTCCAAGAATAACTTATCAGATAAAATTTTAATACCGTCTGTGTAGACTTGCTTATCGTCTGGGTTAGTCTCTTGTTCTCTACGTTGTTCGTAGTCTTTGATACGGAACTTAATATCTTCAATACGTTTCTTTCTTTGGTTGAAACGTGTTCTAGGTCTGATAGCATCTTGTTCTGCTACTTTATCCATGAAGAACATACGAGTTTCAGTACCTACATTTTCATAGAACTTATCAGTTACAAAGTCTATGAGTTCTTGTGTTGTGTAACGGACTATGTTTAAAGTGTGTCCTACCACTCTTTTGTCTTGTGAATTTGTCATTTGATTACCTCTTTCTTAGTTATTTATTACTTCTTACTGTTTACTTCTCTATAATACCATAAATGTTTTGTCTTGTCAAGTGTTACATTGTTTGAAATACTTTACGTCTTTCCTCTAAGTAATTACGAGGGATTTGGTTCCTGTCCTTCATAGTTCTATATACACTATGAGATAGATAGTTAGATATTTCTTTGAACGCAACTTCTTGAAAACTTTTTTTCATATCAGAACTCCATGTAAAAGTAGGGTACTTATAATAAGGTATTGCCCTCATGCATACTAGTATCATATTATCTACGTCATAGTCACAGTGAAAGATATTTATACTTTCATACAACTTTATACATTGCTGATACATATATTCATAATAAGCAGTTCCACAGTCAAAGTAGTCAGAGCATGCTTTACGAATATGAGATTTCATTGCTTGCCTAAAACTATCTGATGTTATTTGTGAATATAGTTCTTCATTAATTGTGTTTACTGCCATTGTGCTGTTCCTTATGTTATTGTTTACTTCTTTATACTACCACAGATGTTTTGTCTTGTCAAGCAATTTATTTTATACTTTCTGCAAATTCTGCAATGTTATTATGAAAGCACTCTTCGTTATATTCACGAGTTGCTAAGAGGTATGATAATACTGCCAGTTGTTTATCTGATAAGCTGTCTAACATTTTATCAGTATATTCTGATATTGATAGGTTGTCTATTTTTAACATTTCTTGAATGTATTTTTTAGTAAAGTACCTTTCTTCATTATTCATATTATCATTAATATAGTCTACACTTTCAATGTCCATGTATTCAAAGTGAAATGGAAGGTCTATGCGTTCCATTGTAACCCGGTCAGTTACAATATCTCCCCAATACATATCATCTTCTCTTGAAGTGATAAGAACTTGGTTTCCATGTTCTTCTAAGAACTCGTTTAAGTCTTCATCTTCTGTTAATGTTGAAAGTGTTACTACAGTTCCAACAACTGGTTTTAAATTTCCTTCTAATAGTGATTTCATTGCTTTATCTCCTATGGTTATCTGCTACTTTATTATATTACTATAAAGTTCATGTCTTGTCAAGTATTATCTTGAACCTCTAACACACCACATATATTGAGATTTAGGTGTAATGCTCTTATATCCAAATTGACGATAGAATTTCTTTAGTTGTTTCATATTTTCTTTGATATATCTATTTCGTTTATTATCGTCTTTGGAATGTGATATAGGACAAGGTTCTAATAAGTAAAGTGTTCTAGGGGAATACATATCTCCCATTACTATATTTAATAGTTCTGTACCATATCCATTGTTTCTATATTGTTTTTGTAATTCTAATTTAGATATAAACACAACTTTAAAACAATGTTCAGCATTGTGATACTTGGATTCATATTCTTTTAATGCTTGTATAAAAGCGTCACTATCCGCATCTGCACATTCTGATATTTCATTATAGTCCATAAATAAAGTGTCTATTTCTTTAACTTCACATTTACCTAATGTATACTTTCTGTCAAGTTCAT
>Ga0247611_10010818_pt1 | contig 10655 bp, 10 predicted proteins | sample 177DNAGHGhighgp2_FD_192422 | JGI IMG/M metagenome (GOLD analysis project Ga0247611, IMG submission 192422) | Sheep rumen microbial communities from Palmerston North, Manawatu-Wanganui, New Zealand - 1770 DNA GHGhigh gp2 | ecosystem: Host-associated > Mammals > Digestive system > Stomach > Rumen... | reverse complement strand
TGAAAAATGCTTTTTTGTTTTTAATACTAGATTTAATAAACCATGCACCAACTAATCTATCTGACCAATAATAACAATCTCTATTAAATGATTCTACATTTGTTACAGGATTGTTATCTTTATCATAGATACCTTTATTCAACATATCTTCAAAAGCATAGAATGAAGTAGGTGTTTTACCTCTATAAATAGAATTTACAACTTTATACATTGAAGTAGAAGGATCGAATTCTGGTTCATTACTACTATTTCCACCATTATTAGCCACAGCAAAAATATAACCCATTGTATCTTCGACAAAAGTTGAAATAGATCCGCGTCTAATATTGGTTAATTCCCAAAGTTGTTTATCAACATTCCAATAATAAATACCGTTATTATTTTTTGTTCCAGCATAAATTGTACCATCTGAAGCTTCAAAAATACAATTGAAACTTATATCATTAGAGCCTGCCATTATTCCGGCATTTTTTGAGAAATTATAAATTCCCATATTTGTAGCAGCTAATGCACCAATAGAAGTTTGTTTTATTTCATTAATTGTATTATCTATTGATGAATCGGTGTATTTATTTAATACTGAGAATGAATTTTCATTTGTAGAAATATCATCGAATGAACTATTGTTGTATAACTTATTCGATAATGTTATATCATCTTTAGATTCACCATATACAATATCACCACTAATAACACTAGTGCTACCACCAATAGCACCATCAACTTCAAACATAGATTCGTTCTGAAGTATTGGTTGTACTTTACCAATAGTACGATAATCGAAAAGATCCTCTATCTGTTCACCAGAATTATATACAGGAATACTTGTATCTTTATCATATTTGCGAGATTGTAAATCGATATTTTCTAAATATTTCTTATTTACAGCTACATAATTCTCAGGATTTATTACACGACCACTAACTTTTTCAGCATTATTAATCATTGTTACACCAGAATCATTTTTGTCTTCTACTGTAAATGATGTAGAATTACTAGTTGTTTGATTTTTAATCTCTGAATAAAAATTTGTAATTTTATCTGTATTAGAAACTGTTGTTGAATTCTTTTTATTCTTTGGATTGATTATATAATTGGTATCGATGTTTTCAATATTAGCAGCTTTTACATCTTCGATATCATTATTTTCTTGTTTAACATAAGTGATATCTTTATTATCATGATACATTAATTTATTAGCTACATTGTTAACCGAATGTTTATCTACTTCATCTGAAAATGATTTAGATTTACTAATATAATAACCTTCTCTACCTGAATAAGAATTTGAAGGGATGTTAGTTTTAACATTAATGTAAACATTTTTTCCAGAAATATCATCTTGTTTTAACAGTGTATCGATTATACAATCCAAATCAAATTTATTAATATCATATGTTTTTGGAGTAAAATAATTTTTAGAAACCAATTTCAAATCGATATTATTTGTTTTAGACTGATATTTAGTTACTAAGTTATAACCAAAATTACCATCCTGACCAAGAACTAACCAAGTCATTCCATTTTTAGTTGAAATGAAAATTTCAAATATAATATTTCCATTTATAATATCTTCTACATTATGTTTATCAGTTGTATTTACTTTAACAAGATGTAAAATACTATTGAATTGATTGATGAAAAATTTATCGGAAAGTTTTCCACCAAACCATCTAATACCCATACTATTAGAAATATGATTAATACTTCTATCCCATTCTTCTAAAGAATTAAGATCTTGGATATCATCAGCTATGGCAGAATCTGTTTGTCCATTATGGTTAAATAAGTTTTTATTATACTCTGTTACAACTGTATTTAAATTAGTAGAAAGAGTACCCATTAAATTGGCTAATTTCTCTTCAACGTGTTGTGAAATTTCAGGTTCAAAATTTTCTATAATATATTTAAAATGCCGAGTTTTATTATTGATTTGAGTAAGAATATTTTTCATTCTTTCCCTATCATCAGTAATACGATCGAATGTATTATCTACAAGATCCGACAGTCCGTTGAAGTATTCAATTAGTTCATTTATTTGAGTTATAACATTTGATCTGCTGGCGAGTTTAGTCATCGGTGCACGATAAAATTCGCCCTTGAGTCTATCATTTTGAATACTCATAATATTTTCTCCTTAATAAAGCATTATTTCAGAATACTACGTATATTTAAATGTCAACGATATAAATTAGTAAAAATGACATTTGAATATATCTAAAGAGGTATAAATATGAGAATTTTAGATCCCATTTCAAATGATTTATCTTTAGGAACTGATGAATATTCTGATACAATAGGTATAGTTTTTAAAACTGATGAAGAAATAGGGGCTCCACAATTAGGAGTAATTATACCTAAATTTATGTTAGGATATACGTTTAAAAATGGTGATAAAGCGACCGAAGAATCTATTAGTGTTAATGGAAAGAAATGTATAAATGAAGATTCTAATTCTTATTGGGATTCCTCTATAATACTTAAAAATTATATTACTGTAGATCCTTTATTGAATCAAAACCAATCAATGGCTAAATATACTGTTGGTGATAAAGTTTTAATATCTATGATTGATAATGATATAAAAACTTTAGCTTTTTTACCATATAGTATTAACCGTTTAGGTCAAAGAGCAACAGATAAATTTTTATTAGCAGTACCAGCAAATGAACATGAAAATACCGCATTAAGTGAAGATAATACATATTTTATTAAAATGGATTCTACCAAAGATGTTCAAGTTTTACAAATAGCTACATCTAATAAAAATAATGAAACTTGTATGTTTAGACTTACTATGGATTCTAAAAATGGTGTTATGACTATTGATGATGATAGTGGTGATCGTAGCTGGGAAATGAATTATCAAGATGATGCTATAGTTACAAAAACATCTGGAACTACATTTACTCAAAAAGCTGATAAAATTACAATGGAAGCTGATACTATTGAAGGGATAGCTAAAACAAAAATATCTTTCGATGTAAAAGATGGAGATTTTGAATTAAATGCATCTAATATAAAAGAAAAATCTTCTGATACAAAGTATGAATTTGATAATTTTAAACAAACTTCTGATGTAGGTACATATGAAGTTAAAAATGAAAAACATGATGGTACATCAACATCATTTAAAGAAAAAACATTCCATTGTGATACCCCAACTATCGGTTTAAATGGATCTGTCACATTACCAACTTTCACAATTGGTAATATACCAGATATTAATGTACCTGTCCCATCTGTTAATGGAACATCTGGACCTAAAGGTTCTACAGTATTCCAAACTGATCCTTCTGGAGTTCCACTTGTTAAATTCCCTCAATTAATGGTTTGTTTAACACAGCTTGCTGCTGCAGCAGATATGTATCCTTCTGGAGCTGGTATGGGTTCATCAGCAGTTGCTTCATTTGCTGGTGGTGGATCTACTACAAAAATAATGGGATCTTAGGAGAATTATAATGGTTACGAATAGTGTATTTTCAAATCAAACAAGTTTTTCTAGAACTATCGTTGATCAATTTAAAGATAGTACAGATATAGAGCAAGCTTCAATTTCTAATGAATTTAAAAATGACGAGTTATTATATTACAAAACAACAGATATGAAATTGAATCTTAGAGAAAATATTTTACTTACTAAGTGTTATGAAAAAATAAAAGAATCATGTACTAAATTAACATTAACTCCAGAATTGAATCAAAAATATAATTATAGACCAGAAGCTTTATCAACTGATAGATATAATACTCCAAATCTATGGTATCTTATTTTGTATGTGAATGGGTGTGAAGATTCTTCAGAATTTCATGATCTTGATTATGTTTTACTTCCAGATATGAGTGTAATCACACATTGTTTATCTGATGAAGAATATATTGAAAAGAAAAAAATATTATAAATAAATGGTGGGATATAATCCCACCATTTTATATTAATCTTTCATTTGTTCTTCCTGTCGTTCTTTAAGTTCATTTAATGTTGTATTTATTTCAATAAATACTCCATGAGCATTATATTTATCAACAATTGAATTAAGCGCTTGGCTTAATGCTGCTATCCTAGGTCGTTCAGTTTCTTCATCAATATCATCGATGTGTAAAATTGAATTTGGACTATACATATGAGATTTGTAATGTTTAACAGCCATATCATTAATGAATGTTTCTAATGACGAATCATTAAGTTTAGCACATTCTATACAACAGAAACCTTTTGATCCAGAAATATGATTTATATAAGGATTAAAGGAAAGATAATGAGTGAATATAAATTTATCATCTCTACCTATTTCTTTATTACAATGACTGCAATGTATTTTTTCAGCATTAACATCGAACATAAATTACCTCTTAAATTCTATATGCCCAAAATCATCCTTACCAAAATGTCGAAGAGCATAAATTGATAAACATTCAGGTGAACAGAAATCGTACGACGAATATCTGCTACGACCATAAGTAGGATCAGGTTCTTCAAATCTTAATTCAAATGAATTTTCACAACAATCAATCTTTTGACCACACATGTCACATGTTGTTTTAACTAAATGAGTATCTTTCATATTATATCTCCTATATCTCCACCTTTTCTAGTTTTATTGGATGAGAAAGATTTCCAAAATCTTTACAAGGAATTACTCTACCATTTTCATCTGTATATTCAGCAACATTATAATTTAATGTAATGTCTTCGTACAATGGTCTAAATTCTTTAAAAAGATCTTTATAGAAATCTACATTATTCATTCCATTAATATCTCCATCATTATCTGCAAAAATATTTATTTTTGCATTAATGAATCCAGTCATTTTCATAATTTGATTTAATACACGTTTGTAAGCTTTACGTGTACCAACAGCTACAAATACATCCGAATAATCTTCATTTAAGAAATATGTTTCTTTAGCACCAATGATATCATAATTTCCTTCAGCCATATTGATTGTAGGATGTACACTCATGATATCAATTGGAATATCTGGCATATACATATAAGGATTCGTTATTGATTTATTTATCGTATGAACCATATATCTTTTACTTGCCAAAGCTTGAGAATTTATATTTCTTAGATTCAATTTATTATTATCTACACTAAGCATTCCTACAAAATGTTTAGTATATTCATTGAATAAGAATAACTGATATTGATACTTTCTTTCATCAGATTTATCAATATAAACTGTAGGATCTACATTATTGAATTTAAAGAAATCTTTAAAATTTAAAACTATTTTATAAGTTTTTAAATCTTTAATAGTTATCTTTCTACCAAATCTTCCTTCTAGATATTTTACTTTAAATTCATCCTGTGGTAATATTCTATCAGGAATTTTTAAATCCATCTTTTCCATTTTTGTTACAGGATTTATTATTTTAGTAGAAGATCTAGATTGTTTCTTCATGCCTTCAAGATATTCTTGATTAGGTTCAACATTAAACATTTTTAAGAATTTTGGACCTACTCCACCTTGAAATTGACAATGTTTACAATCATAAGTCAATACTTTCTTCGGTAATAATGCTTTATAAAGACCTACATAAAGTTTTGGTTTAGGATGTCCACATACTGGACATAACATTCGAATCTCATCTTGTCCTGCTGGAAGACTTCCAGGAACTTTTAATAATTCCTCTAGTACATACTGATATGGTTCCATAAATATTAAATCCTCGCTTTTAAGTTATATAATATTTGTATTTTCCATTATATAAATATATAAATGTGGGTTATTTTAACCCACATTTTATTTTTCAACTATTGAGTAAACCCAATTAGAATGTATATTATTAGTTGCTTCACCGGTTTTAGTTTCAAATTCTTCATAAGCATCTTCTAATAAAGAAAAAACTTCCAACCAAGTTCCCTTAAAGTATTTATAATTAATTGATAGTGTATAATTAATTGTATCTGGTGAAAAATGTTCATAACGTTTTGCAAAAACATATTTGTCAGGAGTATATTCGTAATATTTATAGTTAGGTGATGAAATGAATTGGATACTAGCACATTTCATATTATCTATTAAATATTTTAAATACAATCTACTTAAAAATGAATCTTCACCATATTTGAAATTTTTAATAGGTTCGATTTCACTTAATGTTTCTTGTAATGTAGATGTTTTTAATAATTTATCCCAAATACAAAATGTTAATGGTAAACAAATATATCTTATAATATAACCAACCAACATTGGATTTGAAAAATTTGATATATTTAAGTTAACAACGTTACCATCCATTTTCATTATATCATAATAATATTTTTCTATGAAATTTGTTACTCTATAGGGTCTATTTAAAGATTTATAGGTTTCATTAGTTGTTACATAATAAACTAAATTATTAAAAAAATAAATATCTTTTTTTGAAGAAACTATAGAAGTATCAAAATTTAGAGGTTCATCATCGATATCAACACACCAAGTGTATTCTCCAGAAGCATTCATAATACCGCTTTTTCTAGCTTCAAATGTACCTACATTTTCACCAGTAGGAAAACTAGGTATTATTTTATATTCATTAGGAATATTATAAAGTTTTCTAATATCTTCAGTTTTATCATTTCTATCGTCAACAAATATAACTTCTTTATTAAATGTTAATTTAGATAAATAGTTTAACATATTTGTCATATGATGTTGATCTTTATCGTAAAAAGGTATAATAATTGATATCATTTTATATCCTTAGATGTTTAGTTTATCAAAATCTAAACATTCCCTATAAACATATTTTAAATTATCAAACCATCGTCGTTTAATTTCAAATGAATCAGTATTATCATAAATCCATTTCCAAGATTCTATAACTTCTTTTTTTATATTTTTATTTGGATTACCATTTACATCCATATGATAATAATTGAATATCGATTTTTCATCATAAACATATGGAATTAAATCATTTATTAATAATATTTTTGAAACGTTTTTAAAAATAAATAAATTTAATAATACATCATTTGAATAACGTAACATTTTAAATTTATTTAAATCTATTTCAGATATACATTTTTTTATAAAATTAATATTAATAATTTTAAACCATAATGTTTTTACAATATTATCAAAATGTAATTGGAAAACACTCCTATCATCAATATTTTGTAATTTAAATAAATAATATTGGTAACCTGGTAAAAAATTTACAATATTGAATAATGAATTTTTTATATTATGGAATATTATCGAATCGAAATAGATTAAATCTGGATTAGACAAAGTATTTATTTTATTGAAATCGTACTGTAATATCGTATCATCCATATCTATGATCCAAATATAATCAGATTTACAATTATTGATAGCTGTTAATTGAACAGATAAATTTTTCAAATTTTTTCCATGTTTAATTAAATTGTATTTAATATCTTTATTTTTTATAAACTTATCTAATTCGATAGTTTGATCATGCCTATCATCAATTAATAATAATTCATTATAGTTTAGTAAATTTTTAGATATTTCATCTAAAATTCTATTCAGATGAAATATCCAATCATCACATTCATAAATTCCTAATGCGATAGTTAAATTCATAAATCATAAACTCCACAAATTATATCCATTTCAAATAATGTTTTCATTTGTTTATTATATTTATTTAAAATGTCTTCATCAATAGATTTTACTTTAATAAATATATTTGAAAAAATATATCCGTTTGTAGGAGAAATGTTAGAATCTTCTATTTTAGTTATATCTAATTCAATATTATCTTTTTTATAATCGATTAAATCATCATATTTTAAGAAAATAACATTATTATAATTTTCTATACCAATTAATTTATATTCCAAACCAATAGGACATTTCAAAACATATAGTTTGTTTTTACTTTCATCGATTAATAAAACTTCATTTAAAATAGAAAGATCAAAAATGTATTTGTTATCATGATTATTACTCATATATGGATTAAAATTAATTTTTTCATCATTTGGGTATTCTGTTATTTTTATAGAATCATAATCCTTAGACATTTCCTTAATAGTTTCAAATTTATCCATATCTAAATCTTCGATATTGAAAATAGTATCAATTACTATTATAGATTTATCTTCAGGTAATTTATATTTAAAATATTTCATTATGAAATAATCATATTCCTTTAATAAATTTTCATCATTGAAATTTGGATTTTGTTTTAAATAAATTTTTTTAGTAGCAGAATCATATTTATCGAAATCGAAACCATATAGTTTTATAATTTTATTGATATCTGATGTAGATGATAGATCATAATAATATTGTAAATTTTCAATTTTATCATCTTTTATAATATCATCAAATCTAAATTCTTCAATACCAGAATTATCATCAAACTCAATTTCTATCTTTTTATACCATGTATTGTTTTTATTTTCAACAAATGTTAATAACATAATTAATTTATATCCTCCTTTAAATTTATACCATATTTAGCAAAATCTATATTACAATTTGTATAAGCTTCAACTAAACGGCGCTTCCATAGTATTTTGAAATGACTATTGTTTAAAATATCATCTAGATACTTATTTACTGTACCCCAACTTTCTTTAGTTTCTTCAGGAACATTGGTATTGGGTACATATATCCCATTTCTATAAATTTCTGTAAAATATTTTTCAGAATTATAATGATAATGTATATATGGTAAACATTTATTTATTACTAAAATAGATTTTAAATTATCATATATGATTATATCCATTAACATATCGGCAGACATATTAAGTTTACCAAATTTAGAAAAATCTTTTTTAAGAATATGTTTTTTACAATAATTGACATTCAATATTTTTTCCCAAACAGGAATTAAAAACCATTCATAATGATAATATAAATAATATCGATCTGATAGTTTGTTTACAATTAATTCTATACTATCATATTCAGTTTCTTTAAAAATATGTTCAAATTTAGTTATCTTTTTTCCATAAACTATAAAAAACTTATCATAGTTAACTATTTCTTGATTAGGTTTATTTTCGTAATATTTTCGTGTAGTATCATATGAGTTTGTAAAATAAATTATATCAGCATCGTTTTTTAAATGTATTGTATTAAAATCAAAACTTGCTACTTCATCATCCATATCTAATATCCATAACCAATCAGTTTTAGAATATTTCATAGATGATAAATAACCTTGTAGAATTCCTTTATTTTCACCATGTTCGATAATTTCATAATTAAACTTATGTAAATCAAAAATTTTATCTAATGAAATATCTTGATTTCTTCGATCATCGATTAATAAAAGTGTTTTATAATTTTTTAAATTTTTATCAATCGAGTTCAATAATCTATTTACATAATTCACATATTGATCGTTATCATAAATTAAAATAGATAATGTTAAATCCATAATGTATAAACCTCGTTTTATCTAAATGAATTATTTTTACATTCTATAAGAATTTTTTTAGCTATTCCGGTAGAATGTTCTATCATATAATTGACTTTATCTTCATTTTCTTTCCAATAATAATTATAAGTCATATTATAATTATAAATAATTTGAGTATTACAAGTGATACGTTTTAAATTATTTAAAACATATCCATTTAAAAACATATCTTCATAAAAGAATAAATGTTTATGAGTTGGAATTTGTTTATAGACTTTCAATAAAGTTTTTCGTAAATACAAATTTCTCCATAATGAACCGTATAGAAGAAATCTATATACATATTTATAATTTTCATATGATTTACAAGTAAAATATCTAGTTTTATAAAAACGTTTATTTGGTTTATTATTCATTTTGAAATTATAACAGATTACATCCGATCCATCCATTATAGGATTAAAATCATATATTTCGTCATCTATATCTATAAACCAAATATAATCTCCAATAGCATTTAAAACCCCACTTCTTCTAGCTTCAAATGTACCTACATTTTCACCAGTAGAAAAACTAGGTATTATTTTATATTCATTAGGAATATTATAAAGTTTTCTAATATCTTCAGTTTTATCATTTCTATCATCAACAAATATAACTTCTTTATTAAAAGAAATATTATTTATTTGATTTAACATTTTCGGTATATGTTGATGATCTTTATCATAAAAATTAATTATTAAACTAATTAACATATAAAACTACCTCATATATTTAAATATCTAAATAAATATATTAAATAAAAGAGACGTTCATAAGAACGTCTCTATATTTTTAGATAGTTATAATTGCTCCATCAGGAATTAATGTTTCTCCATATGGTTTTGTATCAATTTCTTTCAATGGTAAAGTATTTTCAGAGAAATTATAATATTGTTGGTAGTCGTAATCATTTGTTTGATAATTATAACCATTAGTCCAAATATCTTCATCAGTATAATCACGAGAATCAATAATATCTCCAACTTTAACTGAAGGATCAAGTATAAATTCTGGAAGCTTTCCAATGAGTTCATTATTTTCAATTTTTACATTGTCTGAAGAATTGAAAGCAATGTTAAATGTTCCATAATCTCCTAAGTCAGAATAAATATTTAATGAATTTTTTAAATTAGACAATCTTTCTCTAAATTCTTCATCATTCCAAGTAGTACCAGCATCAATCTGAATTATATCGAGGACTTCCCAAGTTACATATGAACAATCTGCTTCATTTTCATCCTGCCAATGAGCTGTAGGTTTACCTATGATA
>Ga0247611_10010817_pt1 | contig 10656 bp, 11 predicted proteins | sample 177DNAGHGhighgp2_FD_192422 | JGI IMG/M metagenome (GOLD analysis project Ga0247611, IMG submission 192422) | Sheep rumen microbial communities from Palmerston North, Manawatu-Wanganui, New Zealand - 1770 DNA GHGhigh gp2 | ecosystem: Host-associated > Mammals > Digestive system > Stomach > Rumen... | reverse complement strand
AAGATCTTACAACTTTTTTTCGTTATCTCATTAATAGATTAAGCTAAATTTCTTTCAAGTTTCCACCTTAAACTTGAATAGTAAATTAAAATTAGATATACTAAAAATATCAAAAATAAAAAGAGGTAAAAATAATGAAATGTAACAATTGTGGTAATGAATTAAAAGAAGGAGATAGTTTTTGTTCTAATTGTGGAACAGTTGTTAATAACAATAATAATACTAACAACAATAATACAATAGAAACATCACAAACAAATAATACTAGTGATAATAATATAACTACTAATACAACTAATAAAATATCAACTCCAACTATACTATGTATTATTTCAATTATGCTTACAGGTGGAAATCCATTATTATATGCTTTTTTATCAATTATAAGTACTAATATGAAAAGTAGAGGATTATTTGGTTTTTTTCCACTTATTGGTTTAGCACTAGCAATTTATACTAGAATTAAATATCCTGAGAGTAAATTTGCTAAAGTTTTATTAATTATTTATATTATATTTATAATAGCAACAATAATATTTATTGCCTTGGTTATAGCACTTTGCAATTCATTACTACAAGAATGTGGTAATAGTAATCTTGGGATTATTATTAATACTCTTTTCTAATAATAAGTATTATTTCACTAATACTTACTTTAGGATATCCATTGATTATGGTATTAATAACTTTATATACTAGTTTTAAATCTGAGTTATTAATTTTTTACCTTTTATTGGTCTTGAACTAATAGTTTATGTTAGGCTTAAATATCCTCATAATACATTTGCAAGAGCTTTATTAATTATTGATATCCTATTATTTATAATGATATTTATAATTTTTGGTGTATCTATTTTAAGTTAATCTTATTAATAAAAGGAGTTTTAAACTATGATAATTAATAAATTTAACTTTCCAATATATGGAATAATGATATTAATATCAATAATAGTGGGTATTTTATATGTAGTATATAATATTAAAGATAAATTAACTAAAGAGCATTTATTTTATTTTAGTATATTATTTTTAGCATTTTGTTTTTTTGGAAGTTTATCTTTAACTAGAATAATTATTCATGAAAATGGTCTTAGTAGTTATGCAGGTTTTATTAGTGTTATATTATGCGCTATTATATTTGAGAAAATACTTCCTAATAATAATATATATTTAAAGTATTCTATAATATCTCTTCCATTAATATATGCTATAGGTAAAATAGGATGTTTTTTAGCAGGATGCTGCTATGGAATAGAATATAATGGTATATTTAGTGTTACTTATACAAATGGCTTAAATATCCCTTTATTTCCTATTCAAATAGTTGAAACAATAGTATTTATGATTATATTCATAATATTAAATAAACTTAAAAATAGTAATTTTATTATTGAGCTAACATTACTTACTTGTTCATTATCAAAATTCTTACTTGATTTTCTAAGATATGATCATATGACAAAACTAATAACAAAAAATCAAATAATAAGTATAATAATATTTATTATTTCAATACTATTAATTATAAGAAAACAGAACTTAAAAAAATAAGTTCTTTTATTTTACATATTATTTATTATGAGTAAATATTTTAATGATATATTTAATACTAATCCTAGATATTCAACTATACTAGCATTTATAATTGGCCTTTTATTAATAGATGATTTAAATGCTATTGAACAAAATATGTTAGGTGAATGGCTTATGCTTATATCACAAACTATAGTTACTAATGCTAACTCTCAATCTTTAATAGAATCTCGTATTAATCAAAATCAAATTAATATTAATTCTAAAGAAGCTAAAAGTATATATTTTCCCTTTATTTATAATATAGATAAAATAAGAGATATTATTAAAACTCTATACCCTGATATATATATTGATACTAAGAGTTTAACTAATTTATTAGATGAATTAAAAGATAAATTAAATAAACTATAAAAAAATAGATTAGTCTTGAATAACTAATCTATTCATATCATCTGGATTAATTGTTATTTTAACACTATATCTAGATAATTCATCATTATCAAATACTAATCCTTCTTTTAAATCATCTATATATACACTTAATCTATCTCTATTATCTAGTTTTAATGATATATAAGCACTATTAGATGTTTCTTTTATAAAGTAATCATAATAACATTCATAGTATTTAACTTCTATTTTTACTTTATCCTTAATTCTATCATCATAATTCATAGTATATTGTGTATTATAATTACTATTAAATGTTAATATAAATTGTTTATCTTCTGGTAATTCATAATTATTTAATTTTGTTGTCATACTATATTTAATACTAACATCTTTTACTGTTTTAAATTCAGATATTTGTTTTAATGTTAATACTATTCCTAATGCTATTAAAACTATTGATGTTATTACTACTGCTAAGTTAACAGTAACACTCATTTTCTTTCTAAATAATGATCTATTAACCATTATTACTATCCATAACATTAGTATAGTTAAACCAAATAATCCAATTATTATTCCTCTGAATTTAACTCCATCTAAATATGCTATCATTGATGCAATTAATAATACACATACCCATAACCAAGCAAATAACAATACTATTGTTAATAAAAGACCAAGTACTCTAATTGTAATTCTTTTCTTTCTAACTTCTTTACTCTCAAATAAATGTTTTTCTGCTACTATTTCACTTACTTGACTTACTTCATCATTAAATTCTTCTTTTACTTCTTCAATTATTTCTTTAGGTTCATCTGTAACTTTTCTTTCTTTTTTAACAAATCTTTCTTTAACAAAGAATTCTTTAACTTTAGCTAAATTTTCTTTTAGTTTTGTATAATCTTTTTTCTTTTTTTCTTTAGTTTCTTTATTTTCTTTTTTCTCTATTAAAGGCTTAACATCTTTTTTAGTTATCTTTTCTTTTTTATTTTTCTTTTCTTTATCTTTAGTCACAAGAGATTTAACTTCTCTTTTATTAACAGATATTTTAATATTTTTATCATTTAATCTCTTAGCTGCTTCTTTTTCATTTTTTAATTTAGCTTTTTCTTCTTTTTTTATTTCTCTATTTTCACTAAATTCTTTATACTTTTTCTTAACATTATCAAAGAAATTAACTTTAGCTTTACTTCCAAGAGCTTCTATTTCTTTCTTAGCCACTTCACTTGCTGGACCTATTTCTTTAAGTATTGCTGTTATCTTTTTATTTTGAGCTTTTTGTTCTTTAATAATATTTTCATATTTAGAAATAATTTCTTGTTTATATTTATCTTTTATATCAAGTAAATTATTCTCTAAATCCATTAAAAACTTCTTATCCTTCTTCATAAAAATCTTCCCCTAATAGAAATATATTATTTTTTAACACATATTTGTCAATAAACAAATATATTTTATCATATTTTTTTAAATTTAAGAAGACATTTATATATTATTTTTAATTTTATTTAAAATTATTTTAAAAAAAATTAGCACTCACTATTGACAAGTGCTAAAAAGTGAGTATAATTAAATATGTAAGGAGATGATAATAATGAGTTTATTACCAGGAAAATTTTATTTAGATGATTTCTTTGATGATTTTGCTCCAGTTAGAAGTATGGGAAAATTTGATATGAAATGTGACATTTATGAAAAGGGTGGTAATGTTCATATTGAACTTGATGCTCCAGGATTCAACAAAGAAGATATTAAATTAGATGTTGATGATGGAATTCTTACAATTGAAGCAACTAAAGATGAAGAAAAAGAAGATGAGGAAAAGAATTATTACAGAAAAGAAAGAGTATATGGAACATTTAAAAGACAATTTAATGTTGGTAATGTAGATGAAGACAAAATCAACGCTAAATTTGAAAATGGTGTTTTAAAAATCACTCTTCCAAAAGATGAAAAGAAAGAAACAAAGAAATCAATAGAAATAAAATAAATATTAAAACAAAAAAAGAGTAACAGATTTTGTTACTCTTTTTTATTGTTCTTGATTTTGTGTTTCTTGATTATTATTTACTTCAGGATTTGTATTTTCAACTGATGTATTATCTTGTGTTTGTGCATTTTCATCTACTACAGTATTTCCTTGTTCTTGTATGTTTTCTTCAACTGTTGTGTTCTCTTGTACTTGTGTATTATCTGTATCAGTTACATTTTCTGTTCCATCAGTATTCTCAATTACTTCTTCGCTCACACTTACTTCTGGAACAGTAATTTCAACAACTTTTGTAATTTTATATGGATCTACATCATTAAATTTGTAATCTGTATAATATGTTCCATCAGTTACTTTAAATACAACATAGTTTTGATTCATAATAAAATCATCTGTTAAATTAATATTCATTACTGCAAATGAATCAACACCACTAATTCCTAATCTTTTAGTTTTAATACCATTATGTGTTTTAGGATTTGCATATAATTCAGATAAATATAAATTACCATTTGTATCTAATGTATATATACTTACTAAATTATTTTCATCATTAGCCATTAATCCTTGTACAGCTATTGGAGAAGTTATATCAGTTATTGTATATGGAACTACTGAGGGAGTTGTATCATCAGCACTTAGTATTCCATCTTTTTGTACTTCTACTTTAACTTGATTGTTTTCAATTTTAACAACTAAATATCCAGAATAATAGTCTTTATTTGCTTTTACAAATTCATAAGAACTAATCTTATCTGAAAATGCTGTTATTTCTCTTTGTTCATTATTATAATCTACAACTGATACATTAGATTTAGGTGTATCATTTTTATTAGCTGCATCTTTATTTAAATAACCATATGCTCCCAATGAAAATGTAATAACAAATAATACACTAAGTATATATGTTATTGTTTTATTATTCATTTCACTCACCGTCCTATTATACATATTAACTCAAAAGAGTTTTTAAGTCAAACTAAAATTTGTAAACAAAATATTATACATATAAATCTATCTATTAATATTTATAATATTTTATACACAACAACTAATAATTATATATAAAAAATGTAGAATTAATATTCTACATTTATTTAGTTACATTAAATCTAAAATAACATATATCTCCATCTTGCATTACATATTCTTTACCTTCAAGTCTTGCTTTACCAGCTTCTTTTACTTTTAATTCACTACCACATTCAATCAAATCATCATAGCTCATTACTTCAGCTTTAATAAAACCTTTTTGAAAATCAGTATGAATAATACCTGCACATTCTGGAGCTTTCATACCATCTTTAAATGTCCACGCTCTTACCTCATCCTTACCAACTGTAAAGAATGTTTTAAGTCCTAACATGTGATATGTAATATGAATTAATTGATCAAGGCCACTATTAGCTATACCTAGATCAGCTAAAAATTCACGTTTACTTTCTTCATCTAATTCAGATAATTCACTTTCAATCTTAGCACACATAAGTACTACTGATGCATTTTCTTCTTTAGCAATACTTCTAACTTCTTCTACATATTTATTACCTTGATTTAATAAATCATCTTCACTAACATTAGCTAAATATATAAAAGGTTTATTAGTAATTAAATTATATGTCTTTAATATTTTAGTTTCATTTTCATCAAAATCTACTAATCTTAACATACGAGCATTACTTAATGCATCTTTTGCTTTTTTTAATACAGCAACTTCTGCTAGTGCTTCTTTATCATTTGTTGTAACAGCTTTCTTTTCAATCTTAGAAAGTCTATTTTCAACTATTTCTAAATCGCTTAATATTAATTCATAATTAACTATTTCTATATCACGTTTTGGTTCAATACCACCTTCAACATGAATAATATCTTTATTTTCAAAACATCTAACTACTTCTACAATAGCATCTACTTCTCTTATATTAGCAAGAAATTTATTTCCAAGTCCTTCTCCAGTTGATGCTCCTTTTACTAAACCAGCTATATCAATAAACTCATATTGTGTAGCAATTAATCTCTCTGGCATATACATATCATTTAGAGTTTCTAATCTTTTATCTGGAACAGTAACTACTCCTACATTTGGATCAATTGTTGCAAATGGATAATTAGCTGCTAATATATTTTTTTTAGTTATTGCATTAAATAATGTACTTTTTCCTACATTAGGAAGTCCTATAATTCCTGCTTTAAGCGCCATACATAACACCTGGGTATGACCCAATTCCAATTGGAACTCCTAACATATACCATCCAACTATTACTAAACCAAAAATTACAAAACTATATATACTATATTGAACCATATATTTAACACCAGTAGATACACTAACTGTATTACTAGATGTATTATATTTATCTAAAAATGCTATATATATAACAAAATATGTAAATATTGGTGTAAGTCCATTAGTAATAGAATCAGCAGCATTAAATAATACCTGCGAAAACTCTGGACTAATACTTGCATTCATTAATAATGGTACAATAGTTGCTGATAATATACTCCATTTAGTAAGTGAATCAGGACAAAGTAAATTAGAAACACTAATTAATAATATTACTAATAATATTAAAGGAATACCAGTAAACTTAAGTCCGCCTAATACTTTACCCATTAAAGCAGTAAATACTTCACCAATACCACTTTCATTAAATACACCAATAAATAATGATGCAAAGAATAATAATACTAAAATACCACCAATTCCATCTAATGAATAAGCTAAACTATCAGTAACATCTTTACTATTTTTAATAGTTTTACTCATTAATCCATAACATATACCAATTATTACAAATAAAACTGTTACTATAAATATAAATCCTTGATTAAATAAAGACTTAGCTCCAAATAACATATCTATATATTTACTAGCAGAATGATCAAGCAATGTACCTGATAATGGAAGTCCAGGTATAATCATATACACTATTAATAATGTATATACAAGTCCTGCTGCTAGTCCAACTATTAAACCTCTTAATTCTTTATTAGTAATTACTACTTCTTCATGAGTTTCTTCTACTCTAGGTAAAATAGGCATAATTTTCTTTTCTGTAACATAAGTAAATACAAATGATGTAACAAGTAATAATACAATCATAATAAATAATGAAAAAAACACTCCAATACTATAATGTGTATCTATAGTTCTAGCAGCTTTTATTGTCATTGTTAATAATGAACTATCAATTGATGATAAAAATATATTAATACCGCTTCCAAAAGATAATGATGCAAATGATGCAATTATTCCTCCAAATGGATTTCTTCTTCCATATTTAAATAAAAGTGCTCCAAGTGGTAACATTATAACAAATCCTATATCACCTAATAATGAAAATAATAAACTTATAAATATTAATATAAAAGTTAATGTATTCTTTTTAGCATTTTTAGTTAGTAGTGTAAAAGCCGTTTTTAAAAAACCAGTTTTCTCTAATACACCTATTCCTATTAATACTATTATTAATGTTGATAATGGAGTAAATTCTACAAAATTCTTAACAGCATGAGTTACTATATATTTAATACCTCTTGTACTAAATAAATTTTTAACTTCTACTACATTATTAACAAGTCCATTAGTAGCTCTACTAACTGTAACATATTCTCCTTGTACATTAAATATATGTAATAAACCACTGAGTAATATTGTTACTATAGTTAGTATTATAAAAATCATTATTGGACCTAACTTTTTTCTTTTTTTAAACATTAGTATTCCTCAACTTTCTTGAGCTTTTTGTTAAATTCAATTCTATCCATCATGATACTTCTACCACATTTAATACATTTAATTTTAACATCTACCCCGCTTCTAGTAACTTCCCATAAATTACTCTTACAAGGATGCTCTTTTTTCATAACAACTTTGCTTCCTATTTTATACTCTTTATTCATATTAATCAACTTTCACTTCAACATTTAGTATTTCAAGTATTCTTTCTAAGTCTTTTTCACTATTAAAAGGAATAACTATTTTCTTATTTTGTATTCTAACTTTATTTCCTATTTTATCTGTAAATGCTTCTGCTACAAAACTATATTCATTTGTTTTTTTAATTTTATTTACAGTTGGATTTAACTTCTTAAAGTTTCCATTAGCTACTAATTCTTCTAATGCTCTTACACTCATATTAGTTTCTTTTATTCTTTTTACTAAATCTAATATAGTTTGAGTATCTTCTAATTTACTAAGAACTCTTGCATGTCCCATAGAAATCATACCATTTAATATATCTTCTTTTACTATTTCTGGTAATTTTAATAAACCTACCATATTTGTAATATAACTTCTACTCTTACCAATTCTTCTAGCAAGTTCTTCTTGTGATATTCCAAGTGATTTAATTAAATTAGAATATGCTTCTGCTTCTTCTATTGCACTTAAATCTTCTCTTTGAATATTTTCAAGTAATGCAATTTGCATCATTTCTTCATCACTAAATTCTTTGATAATAGCAGGTATTTTTTCAAGACCAGCGAATCTAGATGCTTTTACTCTTCTTTCACCAGCAACTATTTCATATCCTTTAATACTTTTTGTAACTATAATTGGTTCTAAAACACCAAATTCTTTAATTGATTCAGCTAGTTCTCTTAACTTATCTTCATCAAATACTCTTCTAGGTTGATATGGATTACTTCTAAGTTCCGATAAATCAACCATTACAATGTCATCTTCTTTTGCATTATGAGACATTTCTTCTAATGTCTCAAGTGGATTTGAATATAAAGATTCATTACTAAATAATTGTTCTAAGCCTTTTCCTAAAGCCTTCCTCTTATTTTCCATTTCCTTCTCCTATTTCATTTCTATCTATTACTTCTTTTGCTAAATTTAAATATGCAAGTGCTCCCTTACTCTTTGGATCATATTCTATAATTGGTTTTCCATGTGATGGAGCTTCAACTAATTTTACTAATCTTGGAATAATAGTACTAAATACTTTTTCATTAAAGAATTTTCTTACATCTTCTACTACTTCAAGACCAAGTAAAGTTCTACCATCAAGCATAGTAAGAAGAACACCTTCTATTTCTAAATTTGGATTAACTCCCTTTTGTACTTTTAATACTGTTTTTAATAATAGATTTACTCCATCTAAACTATAGAATTCACATTGAATTGGTATTAATACTGAATTAGATGCACTAAGTGCATTTAATGTTAATATACCTAATGCTGGAGGACAATCTATTAATATATAATCATATCTTTCTTTAACTTTTTCAATTTGTTTTTTTAATTGTTCAGTCATTATAAAATTTCTATCTTGTGCACTTATTTGCATAAGTTCTATCTCAGCACCTGCTAAATCTATAACAGATGGTATTACACTTAAATTTTTAAATGGTGTTTTAATGATAGCATCTTTTATTTCACATGCACCCATTATAACATCATATGTACTTCTCTTAATTTTGGCTTTTTCAATTCCAAGTCCTGTTGTTGTATTACTTTGTGAATCTAGATCAATTAGTAAAACTTTTTTACCTAGATGTCCAAGGGAACTTGCTAAATTAATACTTGTTGTTGTTTTACCTACCCCACCTTTTTGATTTACTAATGATATTACTTTTCCCATGATACTCGCGCCTTCCTTACTAAAGAATATTTTATCATAGATTATATTTTTTTTAAACATCAAATCAATAAAAAACAACTATTCATTTAACATTGTGTCAAATTAAAAAGATAATATAAAATCATATTATCTTTTTTTAATATATTGCATAAAAATCAGTATCTTTATCTATAACAAGTAAACTTTTAGCATTAGTTGATTCATCATCACTAACACCTTTAAATTTACTATTATCTTTTCCAACACTTTCATAAACAACACTAGGTATTGGAACTAAACATACTTTTTCACCCTCTGCAGGATTACATTTCATATCATAAGTACTATCAGTATTAATACTACTATTATAATGGAATGTTGCATTTAGTACTATTTTTTCAGTAAAGTATCCAGGATTTGAAGTTCCACCATCAATATGAGCATACGCTTTATCATAATGAACATTATCATATGCAGTTGAAGCACCTCCTACTAAAGCTGTACATCCTTCAAACATACTTGCTGAACTAGTAACATTTGTTGTTACAAATTTTGAACTTACATAAATTGTAGCAAGATTATATGCTGCAGAAATATTTCCAGTATACATACCATCATAAACACCAAACATAGATATCATATTTTCTACTTTTGATGTATCAAATGAACTCAAATCTAGACTTGTCAAACTTGTACATCCATTAAACATAGTACTCATATCCACTACATTCGATGTATCAAATGAACTTACATTTACACTTGTTAATTGTCTACATCCTTCAAACATAGCAGACATATCTTTTACTTTTGATGTATCAAAATGACTTAAATCTAAACTTGTAACAGCTACACCACCTATCCATTCATATAATGAAGAATACCCTCCAAACATAGCAGACATATCTGTAACATTTGATGTATTAAAATTGCTAATATTTAAAGTAGTTAATTTAGTACACATTACAAACATAAGGCTCATATCTTTTACTTTTGATGTATCAAACGAACTTAAATCTAGACTTGTTAAACTTTCACAATTTTGAAACATACGATTCATATCAGTTACATTTGATGTGTTTAAACTACTTAGATTATTTATAGACTTAACATATTGAAAACCATTAAATAGATTTGAACTATCAGCAGGAGCAAGTATTACTCCA
>Ga0247611_10010816_pt1 | contig 10658 bp, 8 predicted proteins | sample 177DNAGHGhighgp2_FD_192422 | JGI IMG/M metagenome (GOLD analysis project Ga0247611, IMG submission 192422) | Sheep rumen microbial communities from Palmerston North, Manawatu-Wanganui, New Zealand - 1770 DNA GHGhigh gp2 | ecosystem: Host-associated > Mammals > Digestive system > Stomach > Rumen ... | reverse complement strand
TCCGTCACCCTCAACACTGAAATCGAGACCGACAGCATCATCTTTGACAACAGCAGCAAGGCTTACACTCTCAAGGGCAATGGCGCCATTGTGGGCAACACCACCTTGGTGAAGCGCGGCAGCAATACGCTCACCATCTCCACCAACAACAGTTATACGGGAGGCACCCGCATCTCAGGCGGTTCGGTCATTGTCACATCCCTCTCCAATGCCAACCAGCCCAAGGGCAACCTCGGTGCAGCAACTAACATAGCCAACCGCTTCGTCATCGAGAACGGCGCAGAGCTGCGCACCACCACAGCCGTCACCAACGGTTCTGCCATGCAGGTAGTAGGTGACGAAGGCGGTGTCATCAACAATCTCGGTGACTACATCGTTGGCCGTGCCATCAGCGGCACAGTGCTCAACAAGAAGGGTTCGGGATGGATGAAACTCAATGTCGCCAACCCCAACCTCAACCGTCTTATCATCACCGCCGGCACCGTGCAGTGCATCAGTTGCAACGTCCCGGCACAGACGGTGGAGTTCCAAGGCGGCACTCTGTCAGAGAACACCAGCACGAGCTACAAAATCCACGTGCCACAAGGCAAGCGCGGCACCTGGAACCTGATTGACCGCGGTACGTTCAGCAACAAAATCACAGGTCAAGGCACACTGACCGTCTATTGCCCCATCGTAGTGCTCACCAACGGTCAAGCTACCCGCACCCAGATTACCGGCAACTGGTCGGACTTCGAGGGTACCATCACCTGCAAGACCCATAGCAGCACCGCACCCTTCACGTTTGACAACAGCTACGGCATGCCCAAGGCAACGCTCAACATTCCCTCCGATGTCATCGTGCAGAACAGTGGAAAGTCCTTCCGCATCGGCCGCATCACCGGCAACGGCAGCCTTGGCGGCACCTGCTCCTTCAGTCAGAGCGGCAACTCCGGCATCAACACATGGCAGATAGGCGATGACACCAACTGGACATGGAGCGGCAAGGTGACCTCAAACGCCAACTTTGCGAAAGTAGGCAAAGGCACCGTCACATGCAGCGGAACGAGCGACAACACCGGTTCATTCTCCATCAATGAGGGCGAGCTGCTCTTGAAGTCTGGTCAGACAGGCAAGGGCCGCCTCATCGTGGCGAAGGACGGAATGCTCTCCGGAACCAACACCGCAGCCAAACCATTTGCCAACTCCAGCATCACTGTGAACGGCACGGTGCGCCCAGGCAATACCGCCTCATCATACATCGGCATCCTCTATTTCGGCAACAAGGACATTACCTTCGCCGCCGGCAGCGTGCTGCAGTTCACTGTCCGCCAGTGCGCCACCAAGAGCAGCAACGGCGGCACTTCCATCGAGGATGTCAACACCCTGACGCTGAACGGTACGCTGCGTGTCAACCTCGCCAGCAACCACACGCTGCAAGCAGGTGACTCCATCCGTCTTTGGAAAGCCAACAAACTGGCAGGCACCCCCACCATCGAGTTGCCCGACGGCATCGAATGGGACACCGACCGCCTGTCAGAAGGTTTGCTCTTCGTCAAGTCAGTCTCCGACGGCATTGCCCCGCTCCGCTACGTCCGCAGCGAGTCTAATGATATCTACGACCTCAACGGCCGCCTCGTGCGCAAGGATGCCACCACCACCGAGGGTCTGCCCTCAGGCATTTATGTGAGAAGAGGCAAGAAGATTATCGTGAGGTGATTTATCTCCGGAAAATCCGGAATCCGGAATATCCGGAGAATCCAGATAACCCAGGATGTCCGGGCCGGATATCAAGAATAAAAAAAGCCCTCGTTTGAGGGCTTTTTTTATTCTTGAGGAGTTTTACAAAAGAGCTTCGAATTTCTCCTTGATTTTGGCCTTGGGAACAGCGCCTACGAGGCGGTCGACCACTTTTCCGTCCTTGAAGAAAAGGACGGTGGGGATGTTGCGGATACCGAACTCCATGGCGACATCGTCAGCCTCTTCCACATCACATTTTGCTACGGTGATTCGACCATCATATTCCTCAGCCAGTTCGCTGATGATAGGGGCAATCATGCGGCATGGACCGCACCATGTGGCCCAAAAGTCAATGACCAAAGGCAGGTTGCCATTTTTGACGTCCTCAAAATTCTCGTTTGTGATTGTTACTTCCATTGTTTCTGTATTTTTTGGTGAATAATAATGTCATGACAGTATGTTCTCCTAATATGATAGAGCAAACATCGTGCCAATTAATTGATAAAGTATTCCATACCCTCAGTTTGTTCAATAAAGTTGATGAGTTTAGCACTCACCTCCACCGATTTGGCACGGCTGCGGAGTTGCAATTTGCCATTGACGTCATGAAACTGTATGTAGAGTGACGTTTTGCCCGGACTCTCGTCTACCGCCGCCACGAAATCGCTGACAGAAGCCGCATCAATGGTGTCGCCGTTCATCACCACGGTAAGGCGGTTGATGGCTTTCTCCTTGACAGTCTGCAGGAACTGTATGTCGCCGATGCGGACGTCGTAGATGTTGGAGTCGCGGAATCTCTGCACCGCCTTTGCTGTGACATAAATTGTGGAAGCCTCATTGAACATCCCCCTCCATTTTGCCCATTCCTCACCGAACAGTGCCAGTTCGCCCGACCCTGTAAAGTCCTCGATGGTGACAAAACCGCACGGTGTGCCATTTCGGCTGAATTTCGCCTTCACAGCTGTCACCACCCCACCGAATGTGATGGTCTCCTTCTTGACGAGCTGGTCCTTATCCGCCAGTTCGGGGCAGTGCGTGTTGCACATATGGTTGAGAATCATCCTAAACTCATCCAGCGGATGAGCAGAGAGATAGATGCCCACGAGGTCGCGCTCTCGGTTGAGACGCTCGATGTTGCTCCACGGCTCACTCTCCGGGATGGGCGGTGTGGCAATTTCGATTTCCTCCGCCCCGAAGAGCGACATTTGCGCCTGCTGCTGCTCCGCCTGATACAATTGTCCGAAGCGCACGAGCGTGTCGAGGAACACATCCCCTTTGTTGTTGGGCGCAAGATAACGCTCCCTTGCCACGCCAAAGCTGTCGAATCCCCCACTGAGAACCAGGCTCTCGAAACATTTGCGGTTGGCAGCCGAGAGGTTGACCCTCTTCACCAAGTCGAAGACATCCTTGTAAGGTCCGTTTGCATCCCGTTCCGAGATGATGGCTTCAGCAGCCGATGAGCCCATGCCCTTGATGGCAGCCAGTCCGAAACGTATGGCCCCCTCTTTGTTGACACTGAACTTATGGCGGCTCTCGTTGACATCAGGTCCGAGGGTCTCGATGCCCATCGCCTTGCACTCATCCATGAGTTTGGTGATTTCCGTGATGTTGTCCAAGTTGCGGCTCATGACGGCAGCCATGTATTCAGCCGGGTAGTGCGCCTTGAGATAAGCTGTCTGGTAAGCGACCCACGAATAGCATGTGGCATGGCTCTTGTTGAAGGCGTATGAGGCAAATTTCTTCCAGTCCTCCCATATTTTCTTCAGCACCGTCTCGTCGTAGCCGTTTTTCTTTCCTCCCTGATAAAACAGTCCCTCGAGTTCCTGCATTTTGTCGATGAGTTTCTTTCCCATCGCCTTGCGCAGCGTGTCGGACTGTCCGCGTGTGAAATTCGCCAACTGTCGGGAGAGAAGCATCACCTGCTCCTGATAGACCGTGATGCCATAGGTATCCTTGAGGTATTTCTCCATGCACGGGATATCGTACGTGATGCGCGAGGGGTCTTTCTTTCTCGCGATGAACTCCGGGATATAGTCCATAGGACCCGGGCGGTAGAGCGCGTTCATAGCGATGAGGTCCTCAAAGACCGACGGTTGCAGTTCACGCAGGTATTTCTGCATACCTGCCGACTCAAACTGGAAGGTGCCAATGGTGCGCCCCTCGCAGTAGAGCTGGTAGGTGAGCGGGTCGTCGATGGGGATGCTGTCGATGTCGATTTTCTTCCCTGTTGAGAGCCGCACGTTCTCCACCGCCTCCTTGAGGATGGAGAGAGTCTTGAGTCCGAGGAAGTCCATTTTGATGAGTCCTGTCTCCTCGATGACATGTCCGTCGTATTGTGTGCAGAGCAACTTGTGCCCCGGGTCTGCCTTGTCCTCAGCGGTGGATACCGGCACCCAGTCGCTGATAGCGTCGCGGCAGATGATGGTGCCGCAAGCATGGATACCCGTATTGCGGACAGTACCCTCGAGCATTCGCGCATACTTGATGGTGTTGCGCATCCGTATGTCGGTCGATGCCTGCGCCTCCCGCAGTTCCGGCACGACGCGTATGGCGTTGTCCAGGTTCATCTTCAGTCCGTCGGGCAACCGGTCGGGTATGGCCTTGCATAGTCTGTTGCTCTCCTCGAGCGGCAGCCGCTCCACCCTTGCCACGTCGCGCAAGGAGTTTTTTGTCGCCATGCTGCCGTATGTGATGATGTGTGCCACCTTCTCATGGCCGTATTTGTCCTCCACCCATTCGAGCACTCTTCCTCGCCCGTCATCGTCGAAGTCGGTGTCAATATCGGGAAGAGAGATACGGTCGGGGTTGAGAAATCGCTCGAACAGCAAGTCATATTTGATGGGGTCGATGCGGGTGATGCCCAGGCAATAGGCCACCACAGACCCAGCCGCTGAACCACGTCCCGGTCCCACCATCACATCGAGTTCATCGCGTGCAACATTGATGAAGTCCTGCACGATGAGGAAGTAGCCAGGGAATCCCATGGTCTTCATGATGTGCAATTCGAAGTTGACCCGCTCACGCACCTCTTCGGGCAAAGGGTCACCATAGAGCCGCTTGGCTCCGTCGTATGCCAACTTGGCCAGGTAGTCAGCCTCGAACTTGATGCGGTAGAGTTTGTCGATGCCGCCAAGTTTCTTGATTTTTTTCTCACCCTCTTCCCGCGACATGATTTCGTTGCCGTTCTCATCGCGCGTGAATTCCTCGAAGAGTTGTTCCGGCGTGATGCGTTGTCTCACTTCCTCCTCCGTGCCGAAGCTTTCAGGAATGGGAAAGAACGGCATGATGGGGGCATGGTCGATGGAATAGGTCTCTACCTTGTCGAGAATCTCGCAAGTATTGTCCAATGCCTCCGGGACGTCGGAGAAGATGTCGTTCATCTCCTGCCTTGTCTTGAACCATTCCTGTTTGGAATAAAGCATTCGCGTGGGGTCGTCGAGGTCTTTTCCCGTCGAGAGGCAAAGCAGATGGTCGTGTGCCTCCGCATTGTCCTGATTGACAAAATGCGCATCATTGGTACATACCAGTTTGATGCCATATTCCTTTGCCAGTTCGATGAGCACCTTGTTCGCCTGCTGCTGCAATGGGAAGGTCTCGCGGTTGGCTCTTATATTAGGATCACGTACCTCATGTCTTTGGAGTTCCAAGTAATAATCCTCTCCGAAGACCCTTTGGTGCCACTCGATGGCCTCCCGTGCCCCTTTGATATCGCCCTTGAGAATCTTGTCGGGCACCTCGCCTGCGATGCACGCCGAGCACACGATGAGTCCTTCATGAAACTGTTCCAAGTCCTTATGGTCGGTTCTTGGACGCATATAGTATCCATCCACCCATGCTCTTGACACCAGTTTGATGAGGTTCTTGTAGCCCTTATAGTTTTTTGCGAGCAGGATGAGGTGGTAACCGCCGAGGTCCTCCTTGGAATCCTTTTGGCTTTTGTCTCCCCGCCGCGCCACATAGACCTCGCATCCGAAGATAGGCTTGAACGGAGCTTTTCCCTCCTCCTTCAGTTTTTTGTTTTTCTTGTTGCAGTAGTTGAACAGTTCCTTGACGCCCATCATGTTGCCATGGTCGGTAATCGCCATGCCACGCATACCGTCGGCGATAGCTTTGTCAACGAGTTTGCTGATGCTCGACTGTCCGTCGAGCACTGAATAATAGGTATGTACATGCAAGTGTACGAAGTCTCTCATATATGTTGGATTTGTTCTTTGTTTTGAAAAAATAATTGTTTGTTACAATTTTAAAAAGCTATTGAAAATGAATTAATAGTATCTTTATTTTTTAACATATAATTACCATAAATTGTTCGTATAATTGCTAATAATAGACTGGTTCCATATTCTTGTCGAGCAAAAAACATTCATTGGAATCTTCACTGTATCCATAACGCTCACCCTGTAAACTCGGTTGTCCAAAGTTGATGAGCAGACCAATAGGTTTATGCGTTAGCCTAAGGTAGTTAAAAAGCTGAGCACGATGAGCAGAATTCAATTCTTCAACCGACTTCAACTCAACCACCACCTCTCCAACCATAAGGTCTGCTTGGTAAAATTTCTCCAGTTTATGATGTTTGTAATAGCAGTGTAACTGTTTCTCTCGTTCATTTGGGATGTTGCGGTCAAGTAGTTCCAGATGCAGTGCCTCGTTATAGACAGGCTCCAATAGTCCCCAGCTCATCTCTCCATGGACGTCCATTGCCACTCCGATGAATTTATATACAATATCCTTGTATTGCTTGAAATCTTCTATACCCATGTCATTAAAAAATTTAATGATTAATTCAAGGTAATTCGTGTAAAAAAACTAGAATAATAAAGATTTATAAGTATTTATGTATATTATCGTTTACCAAATAATTGTTTGCTGATTTCCGTCACTTCAAGTGAACAGCGGTTCAAAGTTACATGGAAAAAATGGCATTACCAAAGAATGGAGTTTAAAAATTTGGATGATTGATGAAAAAGAATTACCTTTGCACTACCATACTATCCGTGAAAAATGGGAAAGCGAATCCGTAAGCTCAAGAAACAACGTCTGCACAGTGAAGGCAACGATACACTGATCTTCAGTCTCTTCTTTCTGATTGCCGTCGCAGTCATATTATGGCGCAGTTTTGACTCCAAGGTGCCGTTTTGGTGCTTTGTGGGTGTATTTTCCGTACTCTACGGCATCGTGCTCAACTTTTTCAGGTGCCCCATCCGTTTTCTTGACATTGACGACACGAAAGGAATAGTTGTCGCTCCTGCCGACGGCCGTGTTGTGGTAGTGGAAGAGGTAGATGAGGACGAGTATTTCCATGACCGCCGACTGATGGTCTCCATCTTCATGAGCCTTTTCAATGTCCACGCCAACTGGTTCCCCGTTGACGGCCGTGTGACGATGGTAAAGCACCAAGATGGCAATTTCCACAAGGCATGGCTGCCGAAGGCGAGTGAGGAGAATGAGCATGCCGACATCATGATAGAGACACCTGAGGGCATTTCCATATTGTGCCGCCAGATAGCCGGTGCCGTAGCCCGTCGCATCGTGACCTATGCCAAGGTGGGCGAGGAGTGCGACATCGACGACCACCTGGGCTTCATCAAGTTCGGTTCGCGTGTGGACGTCTATCTCCCATTAGACACCGAGGTATGTGTGAAAATGGGTCAGTCGACGACAGGCGACCAGACCATCATCGCCAAACTGAGAACGTGATGTCAAATTTCGTGACAAGAAACATCCCCAACGCACTCACCTGCTGCAACCTGCTCTCAGGTTGTGTTGCCACTGCGTTTGCCTTTGGCGGCAACCAGCGCATGGCGTTGCTGATGATTGTCATCGGTGCCGCCTTTGATTTTATTGACGGCATGAGTGCCCGTCTTTTAGGTGTGTCCTCCCCCATCGGCAAGGAGTTGGACTCTTTGGCCGACGATGTCACCTTTGGAGTTGCTCCCGCAACGATGGTGTTCACCCTGATGTTCCAACTGAACTATCCCGAGTGGCTTGACGCCCATCGCGACATCCTTCCCTATGCAGCCTACCTGATTGCTGCCTTCTCTGCCTTACGTTTGGCAAAATTCAATATCGACGAGCGGCAAACTACCCAATTCATCGGTCTCCCCACGCCAGCCAATGCTCTTTTCTGGGGCTCGCTCATTGTGGGCGGCGGCAAGCTTCTGACCCATCATGCGTATGGGCTGCTCATCGTACTTTTGCTCATCGTGCTGAGTTGTTGGATTCTGGTGGCAGAGATACCGCTCTTTGCCTTGAAGTTCAAGCATTGGGGTTGGAAGGATAACGAGGTGAAGTACATCTTCGTGCTTTCATGCATCCCTCTTCTCGCCATCTTAGGTGTGTCGGGGCTTGCCGTGATTATAGCATGGTATGTAGTCCTTTCTCTTTTCTCCAACAGGTATAGGAGTGAATCCGCAGTCCATTAGCCTATGTTCATCCTCAAGTTCTTTTTCTTCATCTTCCTCATCGGCTTGTTTGCCGTGTTGTTTTTTGCGCTGCGTGTGTATCTTACCATGCGGAAGATGAGGGACCAGTTTCGCCAGCAGTATCCTCAGGACGAGATGCCCAGGGGCACGCACACGACCACGGAGACGGGCGAGACCATCACGGACACGCGCGCTCCACAACGCTCAAACCGCAAGATTATCGACGACAACGAAGGTGAATACGTGGATTTTGTGGAAGAGTGATTTTTTGTTTCTCACGAATTTTCAAAAAATTCGATAATTCGATAATTCGGGACAAAAACTATCTCACGAATTTGAGAATTAAAGAATTATGATTTACGGGCATATTCATTGAATAATTCTCCAATTCGATAATTCGGGAAAAATAACTATCTCACGAATTTGAGAATTAAAGATTTTTTACTACTTATGGTCATTATAATTGATGAGAATTCGTGGGAAAGACAAACATGAATTACCATGAATATCTCACGAATTTTCAAAAAATTCGATAATTCGATAATTCGAGAAAAATTGTCTAAGTTACCATGTAAGCTGATGCAAACATAGTAACTTAGACATCATAATCATTAGAAAAATCTTGAAAATCTGTGGCTACGGGTGGACGAAGGTGCCGATATCTTCTCCTTCCATGACCTTTTTGAGGTTGCCCACCACATCCATGTTGAAGACGTAGATGGGGAGGTTGTTGTCACGGCACATGACCACAGCAGAGAGGTCCATCACCTTGAGGCCACGTTCAAGAATCTCATCGTATGAGATGTCATCAAATTTCACTGCTGAGGGATCTTTCTCTGGGTCGGCAGTGTAGATGCCGTCGACGCGAGTGCCCTTCAACATCACGTCAGCCTCTATTTCCACGCCGCGCAGTGATGAGCCCGTGTCGGTGGTGAAATATGGGGAACCTGTTCCAGCCGAGAAGATACACACCTTACCAGCCTCCATTTCTTCGATGGCGCGCCATTTGGAATAAAACTCGCCAATGGGTTCCATGCGGATGGCAGTGAGTACTTTGTTAGGTACTTCGGCGGTGGTGAGCGCACTGCTGAGAGCCAGGGAGTTGATGACGGTGGCCAGCATGCCCATCTGGTCGCCTTTCACCCGGTCGAAACCTTTGGTGGCGCCGCTGAGTCCGCGGAAGATATTTCCGCCACCGATGACGATACCGATTTGCACACCCATAGCGTGGATTTCCTTGATTTGGTGGGCATATTCAGCCAACCGTTCGGGGTCGATGCCGTAGCCCTGTTTTCCCATGAGGCTTTCGCCGCTGAGTTTCAATAGAATACGATTGAATTTTGCCATAATTGAAAATATTATAAGTTTAACAATTTAATATTTCATTTGATAAGAAATAAACGACTAATTTGCCTAATGCAACGTAGTAGAGACGCAATATATTGCGTCTCGAGGACAGGAATGACTGGACAATCTTGACTCTAAGACGCAATATATTGCGTCTCTACAGACTGAGTACGGGCGGGTAAATGAAGACAATCTTGACTCTAAGACGCAATATATTGCGTCTCTACAGACTGTGCACGGGCGGGAAAATGAAGGCAATCTTGGCTCTAAGACGCAATATATTGCGTCTCTACAGACTGAGTACGGGCGGGAAAATGAAGGCAATCTTGGCTCTAAGACGCAATATATTGCGTCTCTACAGACTGAGCAAAGGTTGGTGTATGGATTATTATTCATAATACTTATCCTCACTCCACTTGAATACATTATTTTGTATATAATCGATAATTCGCTTCATTTCATCACTATTTCGAACTATATGATCGTGGAACCTTGGCTGCCATGCAAAATCATTCTTTATCATTTTTGCTTTTCTTGTTACTGCAGCTTTAAAAGTAGCAATGACTGTCTTCAATAAAATCTGCTTTTTATCGTTTGCCTGTATGAACAACAAAAGATGAATGTGATTAGGCATCACTACATAATATGGCACGTTTACTCCTTTATCAAAATGACTCTCTATCTCATTAATAGCATGATTGGCTATATTTCCAATGAAAGAGAACGACATTTTATCATCAGCAATTTTTCCGAAAAATGGACGTTTGTCCTTTGTGCATATCGTGATGAAATATGTACCATCCTGATAACTCCACCAAGTAGCTCTAGATGTCCTAATCCTATATTTATTTTGATACAATTCTTCCATCAAAATGTCTAACTAAATGATAAAAAATGAAGGTGCAACGTAGTAGAGACGCAATATATTGCGTCTCGAGGACAGGAATGGCTGGACAATCTTGGCTCTAAGACGCAATATATTGCGTCTCTACAGACTGAGCACAGGCGGGTAAATGAAGGCAATCTTGACTCTGAGACGCAATATATTGCGTCTCTACAGACTGAGTACGGGCGGGTAAATGATGGCAATCTTGACTCTGAGACGCAATATATTGCGTCTCTACAGACTGTGCACAGGCGGGTAAATGATGGCAATCTTGACTCTGAGAC
>Ga0247611_10010815_pt1 | contig 10658 bp, 8 predicted proteins | sample 177DNAGHGhighgp2_FD_192422 | JGI IMG/M metagenome (GOLD analysis project Ga0247611, IMG submission 192422) | Sheep rumen microbial communities from Palmerston North, Manawatu-Wanganui, New Zealand - 1770 DNA GHGhigh gp2 | ecosystem: Host-associated > Mammals > Digestive system > Stomach > Rumen ... | reverse complement strand
GATCGTGACCTCGTAGTAATAGGTCCCCTCGGTCAGCCCGGACGTGGGATATTCATTGCCCGCGGTGTCGTAGACCTTGAGCCCTGAGGCTGACGTGTCTATCCTGCCGAGGGCGTCAGGAACGCCGCCTAGATAATCGAAGCTGGCCAGATACTCCCCGACCCTTTCGATGTATCCCGTTTTCCCTTCAGGAATTGTGAAGTTGCCACCGCGGATGACCCTCGTCTCGTGGGTCTGGGGCTGCATGTCGATGGTGACGCTCTTGACTCCGTCCACATTGGTCTCAACCGCAGCGGAAGAAGCGGCGGCGTCGATGTCGTCGGTGATTATCTCGGAGACGTCGACAACCTCGTCGACACGGCCCATGGGGTCACGGCTGACACCCTGGATCGTCGGGTATATGTCGTCATTGTCATCAAGGGCGCCCCACCTCTCGCCGTACTTGGCGATTGAGGCGTCGTCCTTGACGTACTCCACCGGGTTGAATTTCTCGTCAGTGCGGCCCCTTCCGTAAGCGTAGGCGTACTCGTCGGGGACATCGGGGTAAGTCGGATAAACGTACCCTTCGTTCTCCCATGACCTGTCGCGGTTCTCGTTCTGCATCCACCCGCGGACGTACCAGCGGAAATTCGCATCACGGATCCGGTCGAAGTATATGTTGGCGAGCTCGGGGATGGCGTCAGGATCGGCGGCCCATCCGGGATTCTGCTCGTCGGTTCTCTTGAAGTAGCGGTACGGCAGGTTCTTCTCTCCGCCGCGCCCCAGCAGGATGTTGGTGATGTCCTCGTCCTGCACCTGGCGTTCGAACCTCAGGAGACCACCCTTGTAGCCGTACTCGAAATCATGGTCGTCTATCGCCTCGGACGTGTATCCGACCTTGATCTTGTAGACGCCGTTCTCGTATGCGATAGTCCAGCGGAGTCCGAAATATTCATGGAACTTCTGCAGGACGTCCCAGATGTAGGTGTAGTTGATCTCCACGGCAACCGGGTCGGTGCTGTAGATGCCCGTCCCGATCCCGAAGAGGTCCATCTGGACCTGCCCGGCGAAGTAATAGTCAAGGACCTTGTTGAACAGGCGGACGAAATTCTCGACCGGCATCGCAACGGAGGCCTTGTATTGGTCGGCTATGGCCACACCCGTCTCGACCTCGGACAGCGACATGAAGAAGTAGCGCTTCATTTCGTTGACCGGCCACGAATAGAAGGTCAGGTCAATGAGGCTGTTCCTCGTCGTGTTGTCCTTGGCGGCCTGGGGCTCCCTGATGGGGAGCACGAAGCGCTCACCCTTGAACTGAAGTTCCCAGCCCGTGAAGTCAGGCACTATGTCGCCGTCGATGCGGACCTGGGTTGAGATCGTGCGGTCGCCCATCTCCGCCAGGGTCACTGTCGCCTGGTGAAGTGTCGCGTATGGGGCCCGCGTGCCCGGGCCGAAGCCCACTTCAGTTATTCCCGGTATCATAAGCTAAAGTCGCAAAGGCTGGGTTTGTTTACTCTTATGGTCCATTCCACGCATACCACGTCCAGAGTCTGGTTGGACCTGTCGCGCCAGAAATCGGTCGCCTCGGAAATGGGCATCGGATATCCCACTATCTTGTGGCGCTTGTAATCATTGTAGAATGTGACCTGCTTGTATTCCTTGACGTCACTGCCGGACGCCTGGGAGTAGAGGAGAGAATTGAACGCGGCTATCTTCGCGTTCGCATTGTCGACGGAATCCGACCTGATGAAGAACTTCACCTTGTAGTCGAACGCGGCGTCGACTGTCTTGGGAAGGATGTTCTCTCCTTCCTGCTCCGGATATTGGGTGGACTCGAATCCCTTGGAATCAGGGCCGACCCTCTTGTCCGAGTCGAGATAAACGAGCCCGTATGCGTCCTCGGTATCAACGATTGCACCGTCGGCTATCTGCAGTCTGACCTTGATCATTTCGTCTGTTTCTTATATACTTTGCAAACCAGCGATTCGGAGTTCTCACCGCAGACGGTGTTCTCCCCGAAAACGTAAAGGGGCACCACATCAGGGCGGGTGCGGAAATCGTCGGGAATGGACTTTATCACCATGTCGCACCCGTTAGCGAAGTACATCATGGGGATTATCCTCTTCCCGAAATTCAGCCCGGTCCTTATGGTTCCCCGGCAATTATGGAAGACATAGACGCTCTCGTCATTCAGGACGTCACCGTGGAATTCGCGGTCGATGAAGACGCCGTTGCGCTCGCACGCGTCGATGTTTTCGCGGAGAAGATCGAGAGAAGGCGCATTGTTCTCGAGGGACCAATCTATCCCCCTCTTGTAGATGTCAATGGCGGCATCACGAGACTTGGCACGGCGGATCAACCCGCTGTACTCATCGCAAACACCGTGGGAATCTATCTCCCACTGCGCCTTATTTTTCCACCCGTCCACCATAATCGCCACAAAGATAAAAAAAAGTCGGGGAGCATCAAAACTCCCCGGCTCATTTTTTTTAACGTATCGCCACGTAATGCGTAGCCGAAACACCCAACGGCTTGATGACCCGCTCCAGCATCTGCCTTACGGCGGCCATGTCATCGTGCATCTGAGGCAGATAAGCCGTGTACATCAGCATCTGGTCCTCATACGAAGGACCTTCCTCAGCGTTCGGGGCGGCATTCGGGCTTGCAGGACTACCTCCGAGGACCGAGAGAATCGCGGCCACGTTGGCGCTGATTGTCGGCACGTAGGAAATGTAGAAGTTCTGCGTGTTGATTCCGGCGGCCAGGCCGTTGATGGACTCCTCGGATGCGCCGGCGATGCTGCGGGAAATGCCGGTGAAGGATCCGGCCTGCTGGCGGACATTGTAACCCGCAGCAGCCATCTGGTTCATCAATGTCGTCATCGCATTGTTGATTCGGTTGATGTAGTCGGGAGCCTCGGCTGCGATCTGGCCTATCTCGGAAGCGGATAGCTCATTGCCGGACAGGGCCATCTGGTCGATCTCGTCGAAAAGCGGCTGGAGAATTGACTGCATCAGCTTCGCGGCGAGGGAATTCGTTATCATGTTCTCGATCATCTCCTGGAACTTCTCCTTCATCGCGTCGGTTGTGGAACCGAACTGCTTGTAGGCCTCGATCCAGGCTTCGGCGAACTCGGTGGCGGCAGAAGAGAGGTCCATACCAGCGAAGAATTCAGAAAGCTGGGACTGCATGTCGGCTATCTTGTCCGCGGTGTCACGGGCGGACTCCTCGTAGTCCTTGACCTTGTCCTCGTCCGTCTTCTTTCCTTTTTCCCTCTCCAGTCTCGCCTGTTCAAGATAGGCTTCCTGCTGGGCCGCAAGGTTTTCCATCTGTTTGCTGTAATTCTCGACATAGTCGTTGCCGAAAGCCTTCTCCATGGCTTTTTCCAGGCGGTCATACTGATACTCGAGGTCGTCAAGCAATGCAGCCTGGTCCTCTATCTTCTTGTTCAGTTTTTCCACCTTCGCATTGACGATCCCCTTGATGAGACCGACGACCGCACCGATTGTGGCGATGATGGCGGCGGCCATCGCGATGAAGGGGTTCATCATCAAAACTCCGTTCAATATTGAGTTCAAGGTTATTATCACCGGGAGAATGGCCGCAACGAAGGACAAGGAATCGGAGACCCCCTGAAGGGTCTCACCCAAGATGGGGACGTCGTCCAGATTGAACGCGTCTGAGACGACGTCAACAACCCGTTTCCACTGGTCCATGTAATCCCCGACCGCAGCTATTCCATCGGTCATGGTCTCGTTCGCGTCCATGAATTCGTCCTCAAGATGCTGCAGGTCTATCTTGTCGGTTTCGTTCGCGGTCTCGTTGAACTCCTTGATTTTACTGATGGCCTTGTCGAACCCTTTCGTCCCAGCCTTATTATACACGGCTGGCGCTATCATCATGGCCCTGGCCCCACTAGAAGCGACCGTCCTCAAGGGGTCCCGCTGGGTTTGGGTTGTTTTTATCTTCTCAAGAGCATCCGTCAAGGTCTTCAGCTGCTCTGGGGAGAGAAACTCTTTCTGGGATTCTATGAGGGCCTCGATTTGTGCACGGAGATTCTTTAGAGTGACATTACCGATCCTATCAAGGTCTTCAAAGGCCTTCCCCCACTCGTAAGTATCCTTCAAGGCTTCGACCTGAACAGCCGTGATGTCCCTGTTCTCCTTTTCGCGAGAAGCGGCAGTGTAAATCGCTTGCTGTTCTGGGGACAGGTCAGACTCGGCTATTTCCTTGCGCTTCTGGGTTTCCCTATTCTTAATGTCAGTTATCCTCTCCTCATATGTCTTAGCCTTTTGATAAGTTTTGATAAGGTCCGTAACCCAATCAGCATTGTACTTTTCGGCATCCGTGGCCACGTCCTTCACGACTTGCCGGAGCTCCTTCGGGACCTTGTCCAAGTTACTTACGAGGTACTCATAGTCACCTTCGTCAAAGGCGTTACGGATAGAATCGTCAAGGCCGGCAAAGGACTCTGCGTCAAGTGAACTCAAAGAATCCACCAACTGCTTTCTGATCCTATCTTTAAAATCTTCTCCGATGCCCCCATAAACTGAGAACGACAGGGTCGCAGCGAGGTCATCATCGCCAGTAAGATCCAATATATTCTTATAAAAATCTCTGGCGGTTTCGGAGCGCTTGACATTGTCAGAGATGATTTTGAGGGCCTCCTCAATGTTTTTCGTCGTCTGGGAAGTATCAAAATCCGTTTTGGCGTCGAACAAGGATTGGAGAAGGTCCTGGAAATCCTTCAGCATCTTGTCGTCGTTCGTGTTGCCGGTAATCTGGCGGCGGAGGAATTCCTGCCGAGTCCCGGATACACCCTTGCTCGTTTGCAAGTACTTGAAGGTCCTCTCCATGGCATCTTCATACCATTGTGACAAATCCTCGGCGGCACGTTTTTGCTCGTCGGCCGACAATCCCATGGATAGGCCTCTTGTTAGCATAACGCTTGCCTCCTTCGTTGCTGCAGCAGAAGAGGACATGTAATTCTCAAGGTCTTCGTATCCCTTCTGGAAATCCTTCATGAACTTCATGCGATCCTGCATGTTCTTTATGAAGGGGTCCTGGGTGTAAGCTATGGAAGACCCTTTTGTCTTTTTCTTGTAAGCGTCCAACCACTCGATGGCAGACTCAAGGAAAGAGACCAACGCATTGGCTTTTTTGACTTCCTCTTTCGTCGGAGCAGGGATATCGCTGGATTTTTGTGCCTGTTCAGCGAGTAATGTTAAATCCGAGACTTTGTCCTTGGCCTCCTGGAGGTCATCGCCCAGTTCCTTAACATATGTTCTGACATCCTTTTCCCCACGAAGAAGATATCCTTGGACGTCATCCATTGACAGGTCGACCGCCGAGGCCAGCTCTCTGAACTTGGTCTCTACGACCGCCACCATTTTATTCGTCGAAACTATAGACTCATAGCTGTCCTGTATGTGCTTAACATATGACTGCAACCCCCATTTCGTCGAGCCCTCCGCGAATTTGTTAAGCTTCTCGAAGTCTATGGTACCTTTCGGGTCAAACGCACTAGAAATATCTATCCCCGTATCGGCGAATGCTTCCTCGATGGCATGGGCCATAATTTCCACTTCCCTCCGAATTTTCTCTTTTTTGTATGAGAAAGAATACTTGTCGCCAAAATCCTTCTCACTTACGGTGACAGCGTCTATCTCTTTTTGGAGATCCTCCCAGGCATCAGAATAGGTGCCCATGGTACCGACCATGCTCTTCATCCCCTTCTCGATCGACTCAGTCTGATCGTGAAGGGCGACGTATGTGTCGACAAGACCATTGAGGGCAAGAGCCGACTTTGTCAGAATGGGACGGCTGAACTGTCTCTCATTCCCGTATCTGTATGTATCCACCAAGCTAACCTCCAGCCCTGTCAATCTTTTTATAATACCCTCGATTGTATGGGCCCTCGCCGACATGGTGTCGCCGATACCCATCATGCCACGGTCCACGAGAAGTTCGACCTCGTCAAGTACAGCGTTTATCTGTTCGGGGCTTAAACCATATTGTTCAAGTAGATTTTTGGACTTCTTCCTTCCCTTTTGTATTTTCCCTGAGTAATAATCCGTAGCTGCATTTACCTTCTGCTCAAGGTTTTGCATATTAATCTTTTGACGGATAGCCTCGGTAAGGCTATTATAGTTGCCCTTCAGCTCTCTGAGCTTGTCTATCTGAAGATTCTGGCTCGGGATGATGTCGCTGTATGTCCTTTCCAGTTCGGATAGGGCCTCGTTCTGCTCATTCGACCCGTCTGCAGCGTCCACCGCTGCTTTGGCAAGGCGCTCAAAGTTTGCAACAGAGCGGTTGATCTGGATTGCGCCGTCAGTGCCAATCTTTTCGAGTTCTTTCCCCAGTCTGTTTGCCTCCTGCCCGGCCGAGGTGATCAAGTGCACGAGCAATCCTACTGCGGTCGCGGCCAAACCTATCCATCCTCCACCGACAAACATTGCTGCAAGATTTTTTGCCCCTCTCCCGATGGCGGTCTGAGCAGCCGCAGCTTCCATTGTTAGCTTTGAGTACGTTCTGAGTTGCTTTATCGTCATGGACCTGACGAAGGAAGATTTGGATTGTTGAGCGCTCTCCATCTTCTGCGCCCTCTCAAGTGCATGCGTGGCCTTCGCCGCCAATTCCGTGTCGAGTGTCAATCTCGGAATAAACAATGATGCCAGCTTGACCGTAGCATAAGCAATCCCGACCGATTTCAGAGCCGACGCGACCGTCCGCCAATTCTGCATCAAGTATTTGGCGTCAGAAATGAGGGTGGTCATCGCATTGTGCACCGTTGACGTGTTCCCTATCTCATCATACATGATGCTCAAAGCGTCCCGCAAGTTGGACCATTGACCCGCGAGCGTCTCGGCCTGCTTTTCTTGCATCTTGTAAAAAGTCCCGCCCTTGTTGGTCATGTCTTCGAAGATTTCGGCAATCATCTCGAACGGAACGGCCCTTTTCGAAATAAGGTCAAAAACCTCCGCGGTCGAAACCATTCTACCGTTAAGCTCATGGAACTTTTTTGCGAGCAGGTCGACAAGCGGGATGCCGGCCTCAGTAAATTGGCGCAACTCCTGTCCACGAAGGACAGACGCGGCACGAACCTGCCCATATGCAAGAATAAGCCTATCCATGCCAACGCCCAGACCCGCGGATACATCCGCAAGTCTCTTAGTGACATCGAAAAGGTTATCGGTTTCTACACGGTAGGCAGACAGCTGTTTCGTGTAAGAAACCAAATCTTTGATTTCAAACGGGGACTCTATGGCGGTCGCCTTTATCTGTCGGAATAATATGTCGGCTTTGGCTGTGTCTTGGATAATGCCGCCGAGCGCTACTTTCTGGAGTTCAAATTCAGAGGTAACTTCCCGCACATTCTTTATAAAACGTCCCGCAGCAAAGATCGAGACATAACTTGCCGCAAGGCTCTTTATTTGGGACAGCATCGTGCTTTGAGAGCCCAGGTTCCTCGTTGTTCTGGCTGATGATTCGGCAACCTCGGCATTGGCTTTTATCGACTGGAGTTTATACATCTCCAATTGATTGTTCAACCTTCTGAGCCTGTCCTCCTGAATTTTGATTTCGTAGTTGGTCTTATTGAAAGCCTCAGACCCAATGGTAAGACCAGCTAATTTTTGACGCAAAGTTGTCAACTTGGCATTGACTTTTGTTATTGGGTCCTCAAGACGCATCGCGGCGACAGCGTTCGAGTTGTAAACGCCCTTGATCCTTTGTTCCAGAAGACCATAGGCCTTGGCAAGGTTATTTACTGTAACGCTGGTCCTCGTATTGTTTGCCCCCTTTTTCACAGCGTCGTCAAAAGCGCGTCGAACAGCCTGCAGTGCACGATCAAGTTCTTTGGCGCTCATGGTCGTGTCCGTTAGAATTCTACGGATGCTCATGTCCGTGCCGCCGACGTCGATTTTCATTTTTAGCGCATTGCTGCTAATGATCTTTTCCAGCTTAGGCATCTCTTTGGGAATATCCCTCACTGCTCGGTCAAAAGCACCTTGTATGTCAACATATACCGGTATTTCAACTGCCATAACCTTCTTGTTTTATGATGTAGTTCTGAATTTCCTCTGTTGTTTCCGGCTTCTTCCGGGCTTTCGGGCCCATGCCGAACATTGAGAGCATATCCGCGACCTCCTCATCGGATTTGACTGTATCTTCCCACTTGACCTCCTTCGCGACCTTCTCGAAATCGTAGTCGAAGTACCCCTTGTCAAGTAACAACATTGTTACATAATTCACGGAGTCGAGGTACCAATAGCGGAACCATGACCAGAATCCGTAGTTGCCGTAGATCTGCTTTATCTTCTCGTTGTGGGTGGACACCTCAAAGGCGGAACCTATTTGTTTTCCTCCTTTATCCCCAAAGCGTCCTTCTCCAACATATTCATCACGCTTTCCAGCCGCTCTTGCGTTTGCTTGGCGACTTCGCCAACCGGTCTCATATAAAGCTCGCGTTCCTGCCTTGAGAGTTGCCAGTTGGCCTTGGAAAAACCCATGTCCTCACTGATGGCCCCCGCTCCATTGATTCTGAATGTCACTTCATTGCCCCGGAGCTGAAGTATGCGCCATTTGAGCGCCCATAGCCACGGACAGAAAATCGCCCAATTGCCGAGAAGGTAGTAGGCTGCCTTCTTGGAATGGAGCGAATACAGTTTTTTAGTTATTTTCCTTGCCTCCTTTTGGGAGACGCCCTGCTTGCCTTTGGCTTCGAGGACCTGCCCTTCCTGTTCCAGGAGGGCTATGCGCTCCTTCACTGCCTGAGCCACCTGGCGCACCTTGTACTTCCTTTTCCCGACGGCCACCGTGCACGGGGCCTGGAGGACAGTCTCATACGCGCCGTTGAGGAATTGTTCGGATTTTTCCATGCGGTCTTAATTTAAAAAGGGGCGAGCGCACGGCCCGCCCCAAGAATGACGTCTGTTATATGGAACTATGCAGTTTCATAAACGAGGGAGCCCTCGACCAGCATACCGGTCATGAGGTTCGCGGTGTTGACCTGTTCTGCAAGGACAACAGCGTGAATACGGTAGAGACCGTCGCTAAGGGTCAGGTTGGAAGTGATCTTGGCCTTAGGATAGATCCAAGCGCGTTTCTTCTCCTGGTCCGCAACGAGGATAGGTGCGGTGAAGACAGGGAGGTCGACTCCGAAGCCCATTGCAGTAGGGCTAGAGAGATAGGCGGGGCTGTCCGCAATGGTAATGCTCTTACCCTTCATGAACTTCTCAATCATATTAGCCGAGGTGCTGGCTATATCGAAGGAGAATGAAAGTGTACCTGCGGTGACGCGGGCGGTAATGAGGTTACCCTGCTCGTCGAGGATCTCGTCGGTGGATACGTCCTCACCCTCCCAAGATGTTGAGTCCTGGACGATCTGTCCGAGAGACCGGGGATTCTGGAAATCTGCGAGGGTAGCATTTTCGTAAGTCTTGCTGTTTGCGAACTCCTCGTCGAAGATAATGAGGTCGCCCTGTCCTACGAAGGGAGCGGTAGCGGCGTCAACTTTTCCAATTACTTGTGCCATTTGCTATGAGGTATTATGAGTTAAAATTACTGTTAGTTGTCCAACGCAAATTGAGCGTTGTGACGGAATATCCCGAAGTTTGATTCGGTGCTGTGGGTGTTATGAATCTTTGGGTGTCGTATTCGTAATGGTAGTTTGTCGTGAGGTTCTTCTCGATGAGTTCGTCAAACTGGGCGAGGATTTTTCTGATGCGGTTCTTTTTGACGGACCCGTCATCATTCATCTTACTGTAGAGGCTCACCATAATGTAGCCCCTAGCGAAAGGTGTATCCATCCCGACGCCCTCAATGTTCCCGTTGATGTAGATGACGATGAAGTCTGCCGGCAGCTCGTTGGTGGGACGCTCCCAGTCACTGTAAACGGCGACTTCCTGCGTTCCGCCCCCGGCAGTGCCAACGGAGATCTTTCCCTTGAGGAAGTCCCTCAATTCGACATCTGGCTCTATGTTTGACGGCTTCATCAGCTTAACGTCTGGCCCTATGTTTGACAACTTCGTCATTTCATTTTGAATGATCTTTTGGGTAATTCATTGAGCATGCCGAGGACCTCACCTGCGAAATATTCTTCCAAGTTCGAAACGTATCCGCTATGCTCTTCGGATTCGTTCACTTTTTCGGCATAGGGGACGCCGACAACCAACAGGGCGCGAAGCCCTCCCACGCCGGTGCCGAATGTCTGGACCGCCCTATTCAGGGCCTCTGGGCCCAAAGAAGCGCCATCGACTATTTCGCCCTTATATGTCTGGGTATCCTTAGCTCCAGGAGTCATAAATCTCGCTTGCAGAAGTCTTCGCCCGTCGGCGACACCGGCAGCGACACTGTCATGCAAGTTACCTGAGTACCACGGATAGTCTGCGTTACCTCCACGGTAGCCAGACTTATACGGGCCGTTGTTTGCACCTCTGGGCCACATCCAGTCGAAACTCTTCAAGGTCTGTTCGCAAGCGTCGCCGAGTATTTTCGCGCCGTGGGCGGTCACTGTAATTCCGGCGTCACGCAGCACCTGGGCGAAACCTTTACTGGTTTTACCCCAACTCATTCTATTGCCAGCACTTACAGCCATACTACTCTCCTTGCGCTTGTTTCAGTTCTATTCTCGTGACCTTGACGTTCGTTCTCCAAGGCATGTTGATGTCCCGCACGAT
>Ga0247611_10010814_pt1 | contig 10658 bp, 8 predicted proteins | sample 177DNAGHGhighgp2_FD_192422 | JGI IMG/M metagenome (GOLD analysis project Ga0247611, IMG submission 192422) | Sheep rumen microbial communities from Palmerston North, Manawatu-Wanganui, New Zealand - 1770 DNA GHGhigh gp2 | ecosystem: Host-associated > Mammals > Digestive system > Stomach > Rumen ... | reverse complement strand
CGTGGCAGACGAGCATGTATCCTAATGCAAGTGAACCGACGGCCATCCGCCGCGGCAATATGGGTAATGGCTCGGGAACTGGCATCTATCTCTACTTGCATCGCATCGCCTCACAGATTCGCCTGCGCCTCGACTTGGCAGGGTACGGCCAGAAGGTTAGCGGTAACTATGCCTATGTCACCCATGTCGGCGTCAAGGGCACAGGCCTCGGCACCTCAGCTGTCCTGAACTCCCTCACCAACACTCTGACTGATGTGGTAACGGGCGAGCTTATCGAGCAGGATGTGAATATACAGATAGAGCAGAAGTCTCATACGGATGCAGTACTCACTGAAAACCTCCTGTTTATTCCGCTCCGTGATACCCCCAACACGCAGATAACCTTCTATGTCGTCGTCGACGGCATAGAGTTCTCCGTCACCCACACCTTTACAGGGGTTCTCGAGAGCAATAAATACTATACTTTCATCCTCAGGCTCCAGCAGAACCGTGTCATCGTGGAGTCTGTAACCATCAGGGACTTTGTTGACGATAATAAGTCACAGGTCATCCTGGACAAATAATATAATAAAGTACGCGCATGAAGAATTGGACATACATATCACTCCTCTCCCTGCTGACCGTCATCACGGCCTGCACTTCCGATAGCGGGGGCGATGACTCTCCCGTGGAGCTTACCATCACGGCTGCCGTCGATACTGGCGATGTCACCCGTGCTAACCAGATTCTTCCTGGGGGGTACTTCGACGGTGGCACGCAGGTAGGTGTCTACGTTACCGAACAGGATGACGAGACGGCTGTCAAGCAGCATAATGCCTGCTATACGGCCTTCGATGAGAATATTGTCCAGAAGTGGATTGCCGAGAGCCGGCTCATTCTCAAGGACGAGCAGCTGAAGGCGATGGCCTACTTCCCTTATGACGATAGCGAGAGCTTCGATGTGACCAACATTCCGCTCAGCTGTCCCAACGACGGCACCGACATTGACAACCTCTATGCCGAGTGGAAGAACAATATCAGTAAGGCGCGTCCCAATGTGCGCTTCATCCTGAAGCACATCAAGGCCAAAATCCGCCTGCATGTCAGCGTCAGCTCGTTGACGGCTTTCTATGAGACAACCACTCACCAGCCCGTATGGACCTCAGCCGCCATTGAAGGCTCCTGCTATGCCACCGCCGGACATTACAATGCCCAGACAGGTGCGTTGGTCACTACAGCCACGGCTCCCTTGTCGTGTAGTGTTCCAGATGGTTTCCAGCTTGAAAAGTATTATTCCACATACTATGGCGATTGCGAGTTCTTGGTGCTCCCGGTCAGTACGGCAGGTACTCTCACCTTGCGTCTCGTTATCGACGGCAAGCCCGTCAAGTACGAGTTGTCCGATGTTCAGCTCCAGTCGGGTTATACCACCGTCATCAGTCTGAACCTCGATGAGAGTCTGCTCCGGCTCAGTAGCCAGGTGCTTCGAGAGGCCTGGAACTATGGTAGTCTGGTTTATGTCTATAATACCAGTGGCAACATGGCACCCACTAACCCCAATGATAACTAAAACTATAAGAATATGAAGAAGATCTTTTGGCTCATGATGTGCTGCACGCTGACATTCTCTGCGTGCGTCGAAGAATTCTCGCCTTCCATCAACTATGGGGAGCGCACATACATCAATGATTATAAGGACCTTGTTGATGCTGTCAACGACCTGAACAACAGTCTTCAGGAACGTTTCGACGCGCTCGGGAAGCTTCTTGACAGTGGTTTACTTGACATCAAGCTCTCCATAGAAAGTAATACGGGTAAGATTGAGGTTCAGTCTCTCTCGTTCGGCGATGGCTTGAGCGCCCTTAGTCAGCAACTCTCTCAGATGAACGCCACGCTGCTCGAGGGCTTTTCGGCCATCAAGACCGTGGCTCGGGAGAACAACGAGCGCCTTGTCTATGCCATCAACGCCAATGGCGAGCTGGTGGCACTTCACCTCGACCAGAACGGACAGCTCATCGAGGCTACGGTCAAGACACAGCTCATCGAGGTCGTCAAGTCACTCAACGATATCAAGAAGAGCAACGAGGAGCGCTTCGCCGCCCTCAACGAACTGCTGGCCGAAAAGCTGGTTGACGTCAAACTCGCCATCGATGCCCAGACAGGTAAGATTGAGGCACAGACAACAGGCCTCAATGAAAACCTGACTGCCTTTAGCGAGACCATCAACAAGACCTTGGAGGAAACCATGGAGAAGATTGACCAGACGTTGCTCAATGGCTTCACGGCCATCAAGACCGTGGCTCAGGAGAACAACGAGCGTCTTGTCTATGCTGTCAATGCCAATGGCGAACTGGTGGCTTTGCACCTTGACAACAATGGAAACCTGATAGAGACCGCTATCAAGACCTGGCTTGTTGAGGCTGTCAACAATGTCAGGAACACCATCGAGGAGCGGCTCAAGGCCTTGGAAGAACTGATGGACGAAGGACTGGCCGATATCAAGGTGTCTATCGATACACAGACGGGCAAGATAACCACGCTCAACAGCACCGTTGCCAGTGGCTTCTCTACCCTCAATCTCACCCTGCTCAATGAGTTTGAGGCGCTGAAGACCACCAGCAATTCCAACAATGAAAGTCTCGTGAGTGCCATTAATGCCAATGGCGAACTCATCACCTTGCATCTCGACCAGAACGGGCAGCTGCTCGATGCCACAATCAAGGCTCAGTTCGGCAGTCTGGTTCAGACCCTCACCAGCAACCAGTCCTCTTTGTCCCAGAAGCTCGAAGCTCTCAGCACCGTCGTTGAGACGGGTCTTGGCAACGTCGAAGTGAAGCTTGGCGAGGTAGGCGACGCACTGGAGGCACAGCTCGTCGCCGCTAACACGTCGCTGACGACCATCAAGGCAACGCTCGATACGCTCGATGCCCACATGCTCAATGGCTTCAAGCTGGTGCATGCCGATATCAACGACATGAGCAACACCATAACTGTCTCCGGCAGTAACCAGAATGCAGCTACGGCCACCCTCCAGCAGAGCATCATCGATGCCCTTGGCGAACTGAAGACAGAGGTGACGTCGCAGGGCGGCACCCTTGCCACGGCTATCAACGAGAAGGGACAGGCCATCACCACTGCCATTGGCTCAAATGGCCAGCTTATCTCTGCCATGCAGACGGGCGTTTTGGAAGCCATCGAGGTCTTGCAGTCGGGTGTCGAGCATCATCTTGACTCCTGCACCACCTCGCTGGAGGACGCTATCGCAACAACCCGTAATACCGAACTGGCGCAGATTCTCGATGAACTGAAGACCAATAACGACAAGACCGAGACTTTGCTCAATATGCAGAACGGCCTGAAGTTCAGCGAACAGACCTTCACCGAGGGCGGCAAGACCACCTTCGCCTATATGTTCATGGCTCCCGGACTCTATCAGGCCATCATGGCCGACCCGACACTGAAGAAGACCTTCCAGAACATGCTTCACGAGGTCAGTGTCCCGGCACCGGAGTCAGGCCAGTATCCTGTTCAGTGCAGCGAGTTCAAGAGCGTGTCTACCGTTGAGACCTCCTATAACAACCGCTGGTCTGTTGTCGAGAAAGCCCCCGCTGCTGTGGTCATCACGGGCACCGTTGTCGTCGACGGCCATCAGTGGCTTGTGGTGCGCAACGTCTGCGAATGGACCAAGTTGCAGTTCGAGATGCTCGACACCCTCTATCCCTACACCTTCTACATCGAGGGTACCGATGCCAAGGGCACCAACCGTGCTGTTTTCGGCGACTCTGTCGGTTCTACCACGGGTCAGGCGTCACCCATCGTCATCACCCTCTACAACTACGACCCCGACACGGGCGTCTTCGTCCTTGCCGAGGATGTGTCCACCCAGACCTTCAATGCAAAAATCCAGTAAGGCGTATGAGGCAGATACATCACAGAATCCTGGCGACGTCAGTCCTCGTCTTGGCCCTCGCTGCCAGCCTGCATGCTCAGCAGACTGACTGTCGGTGGTCGGTCTATGGCGTTGGAGGCATCAGCTCTTTCCAGGGGGTGCGAAGCGACCTCTTTGCCGGCTCGCCTCAGGCCTCGCCCGAGGCAGGTCTCGGCGTCAGTCTCAGCCTGTCTCCCGCACTCCGGTTCAGCGCCGAGGGAGGCTATGCCCTGCTCCGTGAGCGCAGCAAGCAGATTACGTCCACCACGCTCACTGACCCCAATTTCACCATCGGCGGTCGTCAGGCCACGCTGACCACCCACGTCGACTGCATTCAGAATCAGAACCGCCTCCAGACGGGCTCTCTGCAGCTCCTGGCCGAGTATAATCTTACTGCCGCCTCTTCCTGGCTTGGCGTTTATGTCGGTGCCGGTGTAGGTGGCATGTATGGCGACAACCGCAACAACCGCATCTTCTCCTACAACGCTGAGGCCGAGGCCCTTGGCGACGGCTACCATAACATCTACAGCCACGCCTATATCCAGTCGCCCCGTCAGCACGACAGTTTTATGACCGTCTATGTGCCTGCCGTCCTCACCGTCGAGGTCGGCGTGCTGCCCCATGTGGCCCTTGGTCTTCGCGGACAGTACCGCTGGCTGCCGCTTTCCGCCGACTTCTCCCCCAAGAGCATCTACGGCGGCAGCCTTCTGCTGCGCCTCTCGCTGTAGGGAGCACGCGTCTTTTCCAATACTCAGCCTCTGAGCATCGAATTCTCCCGAGAATTCAGAGCTCAGAGGCTGAGTATTTTTTCTGAGTCGTTGCGCCTTTCTCAAAAGTCATGAACTTGACGGCCTTATGTCTGCTTTGGTAGAAGAATTATCCTCTTTTCCTGTCAAATGATAAAAAGTTACGTAAAAATTTGGAAGTTTAAGGAATAATTCGTACATTTGCCCCCAACAGCACATATCCCAGCGGGGAACCGTGCTTTCTTGTGAAGACAAATCACATTATCAATTAACGTAATATAGAAAGACTTATGAAACAATCTTTTACTAAACTTTTCGTGGCCTTTTTGGCCTTATTGCTCGCGCCTAATTGGGCGGCGGCAGATGTCGTTACCATTACCGGAGAAACAATTACAGGAGATTTGAAAGAAGCTTTAGGTAATGATATTGATCTGGATAAAGAAGGTGACGTTACTACACTGTCTTTTGCTGAAGATGTTACGGCTACAGGTGTTGACCTCGTCGTCAATACACCTCTTGAAATCCAGATAGATAAAGGTATTGCTGTCAGCATCCAGTCGTTGACGTGTAATGCTCCAGTTACAGTGTATGGTGGCGGTACGCTGAATATCTCAAGTGCTTCTGGATCAGTGGTCTCGATTGGCGTAGACGGCTCCTTCACTATCGGAAAGGCTGGGCAGGAAGCACCGATGAATGTAAATATTGAAGGCGGAAGTGGGCTGGATGACTGTTGCATAGCCTTTGATGACAATATAGAAAACATTGCTTTTACGGTCTATTTTTCCAACGTTACCTTTACAGGTAATCTTTCCAATAGTAACGGTATGGCCCCTGACGATGAATATCCTCTGGCCAGCTATCAGGGCTGCTCTATCGATTTCACGGCTGATCCCGTCACAATTACTGTTGATGCAGGCAATTCGGATGCCATTGGCGATGTGTTCTATACTGAAACAGATATTAGTGGAGAGACACTCAAGATTCCCTATACAATCCTTACGCTTCCCAATGGTGATACGCCAGGAACTGTGATTTTTGGTTTGGCTGATGATGATTACGACAGCGAGGCCGCTTCATATACTGGCACCGGACAGATTGACTTTGTAATCCCCGAGAGCGTCACGTCGCCTAACGGATGCACATATGACGTTGTTATTGGTGGCAACATGAATTCCCCGATGGCAATCTCTCCTGGAGAGGCAATCTCATTCGTCAAGACGCTCACCATTCCTGCTACGCTGAAGAAGTTCACCGACTATTTCCTTAGTGGCATCATTGCCAAGAATGATGAATCGGATCCACCAGTATCCGGTCTGGAAAAGGTTATATTTGCCGAAGGAAGTGTGCAGGATGAAATTGAAGTGGGTGATGTAGGTATTGCATTTAAAACCTTCATGTTGTTTGATGAGGTTACGGGTAATCCACTTCCCAGTGGCAAAGTAGAACTCGTTGTTCCCGATTCATGGGGATATGTACAAAACGATTGGGGCGGAGGCGACTGGATAGGTGACAAGGTCATCACGCCTATTCATTATGCTGTCTGGATTAACAGTACTGATATCGAAGAAGGAATTGAAATCACCAGTCTTAATCAAGACGATGTGTTAGGTGATGGTGGTGGTGTTACCTATGATCCCGATACGAAAGAGCTGACGATAACCACTGATATCCAAAGCATATCAAATGGTAGTGTGGGATATTTTGACCCGCGTCCGGGCGTGGATGGCCTGAAGATTGTGATTCCCGAGGGCAAGACCGTCGAGATAAGTATGGTTGACGTAGGCTCTGCCTCTGCCATTGATTTAATCAATAACACCGTTATTACCGGTGGTGGTACGCTGAATGTGTCACATCGAATAAATACTTGTATTGAGCTCGGTGACTTTCACAATGGAAATTCTATAGCTGCTAATTTGACCATTAAGGATGTAACGGTTAACGTCTTCCCCATAGGTCAAACTGCGAAGGGAATAAGATTCGTCAATCATGAATCTTCTCTAACGGTGTCCCATGCGACACTCCATATTGAGAATAAAGATGGAGGAGAAAATTATGGTGAAGCTGAAGATGCAACTATCATTGGCTATGCAGAAAACATGCCGACATTAATCAATTGTGAGATAACAACGACACCTAAACCGGCATGGGCTGTACTAACAGGTGATTATAATACAGGTGTTAAAGATGAGGAGAATTTGGCATGGGGCTATCAGGTTCCTACCTTGACGATTACGGCCGGTGCTTCATCGACGATTATTGCAGAGGTGGAGGATGGCAGCGCAGACGACGTGACTGTTGACCTGGAGTTGTTGTCTGCCAATAAAGTGGCTATTGTCGGTGTTGACGGCACGGAGACGGTTACCGGCGTTATGCAAGTTCCGGCAACAGTTACGGTTGCTGGTACAAAGATGAGTGTGACCTCTATCGCTGATAATGCCTTTGAAAACCAGTCAGGAATGACAGGTGTTACCCTGCCAAAGGACGTAACGAGTATCGGTGCCGGTGCCTTTACCGGCTGTACAAGCCTGCAGACTGTGACGCTGCAGAGCCCGTTTGTTCCGACCATTGGTACAGGTGCATTCGATGCTAATGCTAACTTGACCGTGAACTATCCTGCTGCTGCTTACAACAACTACTATAATGCAGGATGGACAGGTGTCGCCACCTTCCAGCCCACGGTGATGCAGCCCAACGAGTGGAGCACCATCTGCTCGACGCAGGACTACGAGGTTCCAGAAGGTCTTGAGGCTTACATCGTGGTAGGCATCGACTATGCGGACTGCAAGGTACAGGTGAAGAAGATGGATTACATCTTGGCAAACACGCCGATGATGCTCCGCAAGATTGGTGCCGCAGAGGACTATCCTGTACAAAGTCTCTCAATGATCATTTACCAACCCGACGGCGAACAGCTGCCAAACGTGATTGGCGATGAGGATGCCTTCATCGGCTACGCACCTGTTTCTGCCAATGCCGCTCCGATGGAGCTTCCTGAATCCAGCGGTAATAACAATATGCAGGCCTATATCCTGATAGGTAACTCATTCGTAAGATGGACCAGTGGCACACTGGCTCCCTACCGCTGCTTCCTCTGGGCTACGCAGGAATTCAACACAGCAAGCCCTGCTCGTATGGCTATCGAGGTTGTTGACGGCGAGGCAACGGGCATCAGCGACGCTTCGCGTCAGAATGCTGATAATAAGGTTTACGACCTGCAGGGCCGTCGCGTGACGAACAGCGCCAAGAAGGGTGTGTACGTCGTTGGTGGCAAGAAGGTCGTTGTTAATTGACAATTGATAATTGATAATTGATAATTGATAATTGAAAGATGAGTATTATGAATACAACGAAGAAATTATACGTTCAACCTTCCACCCATGTGGTGGAGGTTGGACTCCCCAGTATCCTTGCCGGTTCAACGAATATCGACCCCAGTCAGGAGGGTAACGGTAACAATGCCGGTAGTCGTGCGTTTGATGACGATGACGACGACGATTGGTGATGACAGTGATGACATGACTTACCAGCCGCTGTGACAGCGCCTGTTCTTTCTATATTAGTTAATTGGGGCACTCCGCGATGGGGTGCCCTTTGTTTTGAAAAAAACTCATGGAGAATTTTTCAAAAGTCATGGAGTATTTTCTGAAACTCATGGAGAATTTTTCAAAACTCGTGGAGGTCAATCAAACATCTATCATCTATCATCTAACATTTACTATTTTCGATTGTACCACATAACACCTAAGACTTATATTTATATTTTATATATATTATAATATATATAAAATATAAAATAAAATATATACCTCTACCCTATCCGATTTTGGCAATTGATTTTCGCAAATGTTAGATGGTAGATGATAGGTAATGTGAGGGCGTGTGTGAGGGCAAAAAGTGAAAATATCAGATAATCTTGGGGTAGAGCGTGATTCGTGAGTCGAGGAATCCTTGGCGGACGATGGTCTCGAGGAGTGTGCGTGACATGGCCTCGTTGTCCTTTCGTGTGTAGCGGATGTCTGTGAAGACCTGCGCCAGCGTTTCTTTGTGGTTGATGCGTACGAAATTTTGATTCTCCTCTAACGCTTCTTTTGCCTCATACAGACGGTCGATGTCCATGCCCATGTAGTCGTTGTAGCGCTCTTCGTGAACGAAGGCCTCAACGGGTAGACGGTCGCTCTGCGCAGGTTCTTCGTCAGGCCAACCGACGGTCAGAGTGGCCACAGGGAAGGTGAGTTGCGGCAGGTGGAGGAGGTCGATGATCTGCTGGGGCTGGTAGACGGTGGTGCCCAGATAGCAGTAGCCCAAGCCTTCCTCGTCCATGAGGTTGCAGAGTGTCTGCGTGTAGAGTAGTGCATCGGTCGTGGCATTGATAAATGACAAGAAATTGTCATAGCCAGGAACGGCATTCCGACAGCGTGCCCATGTGGAGGTGCGGTTGAAGTCGGCCAGGATGGTGAGCACGACGGGCGCCTGTGTCACCATGGGCTGGTTGAAGTGGGCAGGAGCCAGTTTCTTCTTCATTTCCGGCGAGCGGGTGACGACGACCGAGTAGAGCTGCAGGTTGCCCATGGTCTGTGTGCGACTGGCCTCGCTGAGGAGGCGCTGGAGCAGCTGCTCGTCGACATCGCGGTCGGCGTAGCGGCGTATGGAACGGCGTGTGAGCAGGTTTTTCATCTTTTTGTTGCTGATTTTGGGCACAAAGGTAGTGATTTTTTTTTGCAGTTGGATATTTTTTAGTAACTTTGCGCCATAAAATCTATAAAAACGTATAGAACTATGATGACAGAGGAAGAAATTCGCTCGCTTTTGGAGAGTTGCCGTGAGTCGGTCAGTGCTGACGTCTTTGCACGGCTTCAGGCGCTCGGTCAGCAGGCTATGATGTCCATTCGCCGTGACGTGACCGAGGTGCGTCCCCAGGTGCTGGAGTGCGACGTGGTGCGCTTTCAGAACAACAAGGAGAAGTGGGTGGCGCTCGTCGGACTGCTCGACGGCTATCCCTACGAGATCTTCACCGGTCTGCAGGACGACGAGGAGGGTATCCTGTTGCCTAAGACGGTGACGAAGGGTAAGATTGTGAAGCAGATGAATCCCGACGGTTCGAAGCGCTATGACTTCCAGTTCGAGAATACGCGTGGCTACAAGATTACGGTCGAGGGCCTGTCGGAGAAGTTCAATCCCGAGTACTGGAACTACGCCAAGCTCATCTCTGGTGTGCTGCGTTACCGTATGCCCATTGAGCACGTCATCAAGCTGGTGGGTTCGCTGCAACTGAGGGACGAGAGCATCAACACCTGGAAGACGGGTGTGGAGCGCGCCCTGAAGAAGTATCTGCCAGGAGCGAATGAGCCAGAAGAAGATTGATGGAAACATATATTGAGGTGAAGGAGGCGCGCTTCTACGCGTTCCATGGTGTTCTGCCTCAGGAGCGTAGGGTAGGGGGCTGGTTCACGGTCACCCTGCGCGTGGGCTACGACTGGAGTCGGGCTGCAGAGACCGACGACGTTGCCGACACCCTGAACTATGCCGACCTCTATGCCCTGGTGAAACGCGAGATGGCTGTGCCGTCGAATCTGTTGGAGCATGTGGCAGGTCGCATCGCCACCTCTGTTAAAACATGCTACCCCAATGTCACCAGTCTTGACCTGTGGCTGACAAAGGAGAATCCGCCTATGGGGGCTGACTGCAAGGGCGCTGGAGTGGAGATGAGAGTGAAGAAGTAAGAGGTAAGAGTTAAGAATTGAGACAGATATTAGTATTGATTGTATGGGCGTTGGCATTGGCGTTGCCTGTGAGTGCCGCCAAGACCTTTACGCTGGTCATTGACGCCGGACATGGAGGCAATGACCCGGGTTGCGTAGGCACGATGTCGAAGGAGAAGAACCTGACGCTGAAGCATGCCCTCGCCTTCGGACGGCTTGTGGAACAGCGCTGTCCTGACGTGAAGGTGGTCTATACACGTACCACCGACAGGTTCCTGGAACTGTGGCAGCGTGCCGAGGTGGCCA
>Ga0247611_10010813_pt1 | contig 10658 bp, 6 predicted proteins | sample 177DNAGHGhighgp2_FD_192422 | JGI IMG/M metagenome (GOLD analysis project Ga0247611, IMG submission 192422) | Sheep rumen microbial communities from Palmerston North, Manawatu-Wanganui, New Zealand - 1770 DNA GHGhigh gp2 | ecosystem: Host-associated > Mammals > Digestive system > Stomach > Rumen ... | reverse complement strand
ATGGTCTTTGGGTATCGAATATCGACGGCTCGTACCCTGTGCAGATTGATCCGCTGCCTTGTGCTGCCATGACCTTGGAGACGCAGTATAACAACCGCATCTATTGGGCGAATGAGGAAGGCGTATGGTACATGCCGTTTGTGGGGTCGGATAATAATAAGTTTGTGACCACTCCCGTTCAGTTGAACGGTTATACCGATGTAACTAAATTAGCCGCTGACGGCGAATTGAAATGATACAACCTGATTATATTTTTGAAACCTCTTGGGAGGTATGTAACCGCGTTGGCGGTATCTATGCCGTGTTGAGTACGCGTGCGGCTTCGATGCAAGCCGAGCACCCGGATAAGGTCTTTTTCTTCGGACCAGATTTCGGGGAGCATAGTGATATCTACTTTAAGCAAGACAAATCGCTGCTCAAGGAATGGAAAGCTCCGCTGCCCGTTCGTATCGGTCGTTGGCAAGTGCCAGGTGAGCCGATGGCTATCTTGCTGAAGTTCGATTCTCTTTGGCCGAAGAAAAATGAGATCTATGCCTGGGCATGGAATAAGTTCCAAGTGCAGAGCCATGCGGCGTACGGCGATTATGACGAGTCTTGTTTGTTCGGTTATGCCGCCGGCATGGTGATGGAGAGTTTGTACAAGTTCATCCTCAAAAACCTGAAAACCCGCGGTAAGAAGCCGAATTTCTGCATGCACGCGAATGAGTGGCAGACGGCTTTCTCGATCTTCTATCTGGAGGATCATTGTCCTCAGATTGCCACGCTGTTCACGACCCATGCAACGGCTATCGGTCGTTCGATCGCCGGCAACGGCAAACCGCTGTACGACTATTTCGAGGCGTATAACGGCGACCAAATGGCATATGAGCTGAACATGGTTTCCAAACACTCCGTGGAGAAACAAGCGGCACATTGGGCAGACTGTTTCACAACGGTGAGTGACATCACCGCGCGCGAGTGCAAGCAGTTGCTGGACAAACCGGTGGATATCGTGACACCGAACGGATTTGAGCCGACCTACGTACCCAAGGGCGCGGAGTTCGATGCCCGTCGTGCCAAAGCGCGCGAGGCATTGCATAAGGTTGCCGGCGAGGTACTGGGCGGTGTAGTTCCCCAGAACGCATTGCTGGTAGGTATCTCCGGCCGTTTGGAAATTAAGAACAAGGGTATCGATGTGTTTGCTGAGGCTTTGGATAAGTTGGCGCAGAAGATCTACCACAGTGATCAACCGGAGAAAGAGGTGGTGGCATTTGTGATGATCCCTTATCTGGATCGTGCGCCGGCTCGCAAGGGCAAAGTGAGTGCGGTGTTTGTGCCGTATTATCTGGACGGACAAGATCCGTTGTTTGGTATGAAATACTATGATCTGCTGATGGGTCTGGACGTAACGGTCTTCCCGAGTTATTACGAGCCGTGGGGTTATACACCGCTGGAGTCCTGTGCGTTCCACGTGCCGACGATCACTACTTCGTTGGCTGGTTTTGGAGCCTGGGCAGCCAAGCAGAAAGATCAGTTCGGTGTGGTGGTTATTGACCGTAACGACTCGAACTTCAACGAAGTAGCGGAGAATATCGCCGACGCGTTGTTGCGCTATGACCGTCTATGCGGAGAAGACAAAGCACGTGCCCGAAGTGCGGCAGAGGCAGTGGCGAAAAAAGCCGATTGGAAACATTTCTTCAAGTACTATCGCAAAGCTTATGAGATCGCGTTGAAGAAACGGGATCAACGAATGGACGAATTACAAAATCCTTGCTTATTATGAGAAAAAGTTTATTGATAATGGCGCTTGTGCTGCCGATAGCAACATTCGCATGTACGAATTTTTTGGTAGGTAAAGCCGCTTCTGCGGATGGTAGTACGATGATCTCGTACGCGGCAGACTCCTATGGTATGTTCGGTTATTTGCATTTCTCGCCGGCCGCTGACTATGAGGAAGGCGCTATGCGTGAGGTCAAAGATTGGGACACCGGACGTCCTCTTGGGCAGATTCCGCAAGTAGCACACACCTATTCGGTAGTGGGTAATATGAACGAACACCAAGTGACGATCGGTGAGACCACTTGGGGCGGTCGCGAGGAGTTATGGGACACGGTCGGTATTGACTATGGATCGTTGATCTACATCGCGCTGGAGCGCTCCAAGACGGCTCGCGAGGCGATCGAGTGGTTCGTCAAACTGGTTAATGAATACGGCTACGCTTCCGAAGGCGAGTCGTTCTCGTTCGGTGACCCCAATGAGGTATGGATCATGGATCTGATCGGTAAAGGCCCGGGAAAGAAAGGTGCTAACTGGGTAGCTGTTCGTATTCCGGACAATGCGATCGCCGGTCACGCAAATCAGGCGCGTATCACCCAACTGCCGATCAGTAAGAAAGCGAAAGTCAATAAAAAACTGAACTGCGTAGTCAACGGCGATTGGATGTGGGATAAAGACCTTATTAAATTCGCGCGCGAGAAAGGTTACTTTACCGGCGCGGACAAGGACTTCTCTTTCCAGGCTGCTTACAACCCCTTCGACTTCAGCGGACTCTATGTGTGCGAGGCTCGCGTGTGGTCGTTCTTCAACCATTTCAGCGATGACATGGAGCGTTATTTTGACTACGCCTCAGGTAAGACTTTCCGCGATTCCAACGGAAAAAATGAAGGCGAGCACATGCCGCTGTGGATCATCCCGAATCGCAAAGTGAGTGCTCAGGATATGAAAGAGTGTATGCGTGACGAGTACAGAGGTACGCCGCTTGATATTACCAAAGGCACCGATGCAGGACCGTGGGAGAGTAAGTTACGTTTCGGTGGTCTGGGCTTCAAGTGCGCGGTGAACGGAACGGATACGTTGCAGTATTGGTATGAGCGTCCGACGGCTACCCAACAGACGGCTTGGTCGTTTGTGGCACAGATGCGAAACGGCAAAAAAGGTATCTTTTGGTTTGGCGTAGATGACGCGGCATGTTCGTGCTACACCCCGATGTACTGCTGCATCAACCGCGTGCCCGAGTGTTTTGCGGAGGGTAACGGCGACAGCTACACTTTCTCGCCGACCAGTGCATGGTGGACGTTCAATCTTGTGGCTAACTGGGCGTACACTAAGTACAGCCGCATGTACCCGCACGTACGTGAGAATCAACAGATCTGGGACGATAAGTTCAATACGCAGATTGCCGGCGTGGACGCACAAGCGGCAGAACTGAACGAAGAGGACGCGCGCGCGTTCCTTACTTCGTATTCGTGCTCGCAGGCAGAGAACCTCGTGGCCGATTGGCAACGACTCTATATCTACCTGGTGACCAAGTTCATCGACGGCCAAGAGCGCAAGGAAGAGAACGGACAGTTCAAGCGTAATCCGTACGGTCAAAGTTGCGGTCCGAACCGCTTGCCGTTGCCGGAACCGTTCCTGAAGATGGTTGCTCCGGAGATTACACACGAATAATTGAAATTATGTTTAGTCGCTTGTATGGCATATTGCTGCCATTCTTTGTGAGCTTTTTGCTGGCGTGGTTGTTAGACCCGTTAGTGAGTTTTATACAGCATAAATGCCGCGTTAAGTTCCGTATTCTGTCGGTGGCTATCACGCTCATTCTGTTTGTGGGCTTAATGACCTTGTGTGTCTATCTGCTGATCCCGGCAGTGGAGCATGAGGTGAAAAAGTCAGCTGTAGCCATAGAGCAATACTTCGAGACTTTCGATGCGAGCAGGTATCTCACGGATGAGCAGCAAGTGAAGGTGCAGGAGACCTTAGACGGACTCAACTTGCGGTCTGTTCTCTCCTACCCGGAAGTACGCGACGGCATCAAGAGTTTTATCCCTAAAATAGGCGGTTGGATCACCGGTGGTTTGAGTTGGTTGAGCGAGTTGCTTGTTATCTTCATCGGCTTGCTCTATCTCATTTTCCTGTTGATCTCCTTTCCTTCCATACGTGCCCATTGGCGGGATTATATTCCCAAGAAGCACCTACCGGCTGTATCGACGATTGTCCATGAGTTGAGCGTGAACATGAACGCTTATTTCCGCGGACAAGGATTGATTGCACTGTGTGTCGGTATCCTTTTTGCCATCGGTTTCACACTCACCGGCATGCCGATGGGTTTTGTGATGGGCTTGATCATCGGTGTGCTCAATTTAGTACCGTACATGCAGGCTTTGGGTATCCCGCCGTGTATCATCCTGTGTCTGGTTCAATCGGCGCAGACCGGTCAACCGGTGTGGCTGACCTTGCTGCTGATGGCGATCGTGTTCATCGTGGTACAGACTTTCCAGGATATGGTTCTTACGCCGAAGATCATGGGTAAGGTGACAGGCCTCGGGCCGGCAGCTATCCTGCTCAGCCTCAGTTTCTGGGGCGCATTGATGGGCGTGGTAGGCATGATCATCGCTTTGCCGCTCACCTCACTTGGTATCTCCTGCTACAAACATTACGTGCTCCACGAACCTTTTGCTTCCGAACAGCCGACAAAGCGAAAAAAATGAGACGCTTCAATCGAGTCGTATTGCTTGTCGTGGTTGTAGTGGGCGCCGCCATTGTGATTGCTTATGGTGGGCTGAGTGCTATCATATCACGTGTCGCTACGCGCGAAGTGAGTAAGTTCCTTGCCCAACTGCCGGAAGGCGAAGCGTCTTGTGGGGAGATCTCTTTCAACCTGCTTACCGGTACCGCGCACGTTAACGATGTACGCTATACGTACCGAGTTGAGGCCGCCGATGAACAACAACGTCCCGGCATCGATATACAGATCGGTCGTGTGGAGGTGAGTCGCGTGCTCTATTCGATCCTGAATGATAACAAGATAACGGTGCATGATGTGTCGCTCATCCGTCCGCGTGTAGAGCTATGGATGGATGAGAAACAACCGGAGGGTTGTCTGCCGGCTTTTATGACCGCTCGTACCGGCAAACAGTTCCATATGCCGGATATCGAGGCGGAACTGGAGGTGCTACTTATTGAGGATGCCTCGATGCAGCTGCATAGTGTGCGTAGCCCTTTGGACGTAACCGTCAACAACTGTTCGCTTTCGATGCAGGGCTTATGTTACGACTCCGTTTTTCATTTCAACGACTCGGTGTATAGTTTCTCGCTGGAGAGTGCTTCGGTCACCCTTCCGGACGGTCGCTCGCGTTTCATGACGCAAGATATACGTCTGCAAGCCATGGGCATCCTCTCCATCGGCGATACACGTTATGTGAATGCCACAGATCAAACGCTCGCGGATCGTATCCCGAGTGCAGATATACGCATAAAGCGTCTGGAAGCAGGCCCGCTCTCACACTCCAGACTGTTCAAGGGGGAACTGATTGTGCAGGCATTGAAAGTGCTGGATCCGCAGATGGAATTATGGATGGACGAAGACCATCCGGAATTGTGCTTCCCGCGCACTAAAGAAGGTAAGGCGCAGACGGCGATTATTCTGCCTTTCCACTACGCGGAACTACGTCATATGATCGTGCGCAACGCCTCTTTTGCGCTGCATAGTACCCGCACGCTGTTGGATGTCCAGGCAGACAGTTGTTCGCTCGCTTTCCATAAGATGCAGTTTACTGCCGATGCGATGCATTGCGACACGGCCTATGATTTCTCGGTGGCTTCGGGTTCGGTCGTGCTGCCGGACGGACAGATGAAACTGGCTACGCGACAGATTCATCGTGACAAGCAGGGCATCTTCTCTGTGGGCGAAACCCGCATGGCGTACCATGCCGAGGAGGCACGTGCCGGCCAAATGCCGGGTGTAGATATGAGCGTTGAACGTATTGAGATAGGTCCATTGGCATTCACTAAACTATGGGACAGACAGGTGCTCTTCGAGTCGGCTCGTGTCATCCGTCCGCGTGTAGAGTTATGGATGGACGAGGAACACCCCGAACTCTGTTTCCCCTCGTACGAGAAGAAAGAACCGAGTGAGCGTACGGTTCAACTCAAACAGAAGATCCAAGAGCGTTTGCCGGAAGGCGAATCGCTTATCCTCTTGACGGCGCTCCGTCACGCGCAGATAGAGAATGCATCGCTGGCGCTGCATAGCACGCGCACGCAACTGGACGTGGTAGCGGACAGTTGTTCGCTCGCTGTCAACGATCTCAGTTATGACAAAATCTTCCATTTTAACGATACCGCCTACAGTTTCTCGCTGGCACACGCTGCGGTAACCTTGCCCGATGGTTCGATGAAGATGGAGACGCGTGATATAGCGCACCGTGATCAGGGAGAGATACGAATTGGTGCGTCGCGTATTGTGCATAACATGGATAAGTTGGCCTTGGGTGATATCGTGCAAGAGCCCGTGACATGGATTGACATGCAGTTGAAGCGTTGCGTTATCTCACCGCTCAACCCGATCCACAAAGCCCTCCGTAAAGATTACACTATCCAGCATATCGATGCCGAGGTTGGTTTCATGGATGTCTTCCGTGACGAGCGCTATCAACTCAAGCATATTCCGTTGATGCCGCAACTGGTTTTGATGAATCTGCCGATGACTTTCTACGTGAAGGATGCCGACGTGCAGATGCAACGTATCCATATCGGATTCGCCATCACGGACACCCATATCGGACAGCTCGATTTCAACGATATCAACGCCCACGTGGCGCATATCACCAATCGCTCGGGTTATACTATGCGTCTAGACGGTTCTTGTCCTATGGGAGAAGGGGTGGCTGATGCACGGTTTGACATGACGATGAACCGCGAATGCGGTTTCCGTATCCAGATGAAGGCCAAAGGGATCAACACCTCCTTCCTCAACGGCTTCATTCGTCCGTTCGCGGGTATCACTTCAGATTGTAAGATCGACTCTATCTACACCAACTACACAGGAAACGGCACGCGTGCGGACGGTACATTCCGCATGGTATATCACGATTTCAGTATGAAAGTGAACAAAGGCGACGATATCCCCTTAGAGATCATCACCAAACATGCCGGTGTGATCACTCGTGTGGGGAATGCACTCGTGCCTCATAGCAATCCGCCTACCAAGCATAGTAAGCCGCGTGGCTATCAGGTTTCGTGGATACGTAATGAGAATAAAGATGTCGAACTCTACTTGTTCGGACCGATCATCGATGGTATAAAGAAAACCTTCCTCCCGGGATTATACGTTCATCTCCGAACCAAAGAAGGAGAGATTATCGAATAGATTTAGAATCTGTAGCAGAAACTTACGAACCATCCCCATTCAGACATGTGCTGTTTGGGGAGTTGTTTGTTCTTAACCAGATTGTTCAGACCGAAGTCATAGCCCGATTGCAAACGATACCGATCCCATTCCAGACCACCGCCTAAGCCCCATTGGATATTGGCGCGGATCAGTTCGTCTGCGTAACGGTCATAAGGCTCGGTCTCAACGCCTATCGTCTGTAACCACGCTTCGGTTTTCGTGCTCAAATGCTTGTCCATGTAATCTTTTTGCGCCAAACCGATATGCAGTTGGGGACCTGTATAGAAGAACAGGTTCAGTTTCTTCCAAAGAGGAATCGTGTAATACGCGCGCACGGGAATCGTCAGATTATGCTCCAGCACACGGTGGTTGATGTACTCCGCCTGTACGCTTGGCGCGTCCATTGAACGCCAGTGTTGCTCGTTGCGACCGTAAAGGAGCGTATAATAAACACCGGTCTGCAAACCGAAATGAATCGGCAGATTGAAGGTGAAACTGGCACCTAAACGAATGCCGTGTAAGTACAATCCCGGATAAGACAGATTGCGCACATGCTGATCGTGTTGCGCGTATCCCACCTCAATACGGTACTCCACACCGAACTCATAACTCTTTTCTTTCTCCACCTTGCGCGTGGGGTCAAAGAACGAGTTATCGGCTATTTGATAGGCCGGTTGCTTGGTGTCATCAGCCCACAACGCACACACGCTGAGGCTCAAAAAAAGCACTATTACTCCGAATTGTCTCATAAATCGGCTGCAAAGGTACTATAAAATTTTGATATATGCAAAAAAAGTTGTAACTTTGTGCCGAAATTGATAATTTAAATCGAATAGTATATGGAACCGAAAGCAGTTTTTGACATTTTTGCGCAAATCAATCAAGTACCTCGTCCGTCCAAACACGAGGAGCGAATCAGTAAGTGGTTGCAGGATTTTGCTGCAGCTCACCACATTGAATGTGTGGCTGACGAGGCAATGAACGTTATCATGCGTGTGCCCGCAACACCCGGATACGAGAACCACGAAGGGGTCATCCTTCAAGCCCATATGGACATGGTTTGTGAGAAAAACGGCGACGTACAACATGACTTCATGACCGATCCTATTCAGACCTATGTGGACGGTGAATGGCTCAAAGCGAGGGGTACCACCCTCGGTGCAGATAACGGCATCGGTATCTCTATGGCGCTTGCTGTGATCACCGATCCCAACCTGCAACACCCGGCTATCGAATGCCTCTTCACGGTGGACGAGGAGACCGGTCTTACCGGCGCGATGAAACTGCAAGATGGGATGCTGCAGTCCAAACGACTCATCAACCTGGACTCCGAAGACGACGGTCAGATCTTCATCGGTTGTGCCGGTGGAATCGACACATTAGCGAAGATGCACTATAAAGGTGAGAGGTTAGAAGTGACAGGTGATAAGTTGGCTATCCGCCTGAGTGTCAGCGGACTCATGGGAGGTCACTCCGGGGATGATATCAATAAAGGTCGCGCGAACGCGAATCAGTTCCTTGTGTGGTTTCTTGCGCGTATCTGGCCGCAGACGGAGATACAGTTGGCCTCTATCAACGGTGGTAATCTCCGCAATGCGATCGCCCGCGAAGCGGAAGCAGTCATCGCTATTCCTATGGCGTACAAAGAACAGATCCGCATCGAGTGGAATCATTTTGTGGCACAGATGGAAGGTGTCTTCGGCGAAGTGGAGAAGGACATGCGTCTGGAACTCGAGACCTGCGATATGCCCGAGATATTTGTACCTGCCGATAAAGCCTATCGTCTCATCATGGCGCTCTGTGAATGTCCGCACGGAATGATTGCTATGAGTCAGGAAATGCCTGGTCTTGTGGAGACCTCCACTAACCTCGCGTCCATTAAGATGAAAAGTGAAAAAGGTGCTGATTCTTCCGATTTCATCGAGATAAATACGTCTCAACGCTCCTCCAAAGAACCGGCCAAACACCACCTCAAATGGGCGGTGGAACAAGCCCTCTCGTTGGCGTGTGATGAAGTGACGCACGGAGACGGATATCCGGGTTGGGCACCGAACCCCAACTCTCCGCTTTTGGAGGCAGTAAAGAAGGCATATGTCGATCTCTTCAAGTCCGAACCGCAGGTGCTCGCAATTCATGCCGGTCTGGAGTGCGGTCTGTTCTTGGAGAAATATCCCTACCTCGACATGGTTTCCATTGGTCCGCAGATGTACGGCGTTCACTCGCCTCAAGAGCGACTTTCTATTCCTTCAACGGAGCGTTGTTACCGCTGGCTTTGCCAAACACTGCAAGCCTTGTAGTTTGTTTCAAACTACCCATAAACAAGGAAATCTGCATCAAAAGTGCAGATTTTTTTGCATATGTCAGAAAAAAGCACTACCTTTGCAGCCGTTTTACGGCTTGCAAACGATTAAACACACTATAATGAAAAAATTTAACGAGTACAAACGATTGGATTTGGCTGCGCTCAGCCGCGAGGTTTTGGCGCAGTGGGAACAAGAGAATCTATTTGAAAAGAGTGTATCTACACGCGAGGGACATCCGCAGTTTTTGTTCTTTGAAGGACCTCCTTCAGCAAACGGAATGCCGGGTATTCACCACGTTATGGCGCGTACTATCAAGGATACGTTCTGCCGTTTCAAGACCATGCAGGGCTATCAGGTGCGCCGTAAGGCCGGTTGGGACACGCACGGTCTGCCGGTTGAGTTGGGCGTAGAGAAAATGCTCGGTATCACCAAAGAGGATATCGGCAAGAAGATCTCCGTAGATGAGTATAATGCGGCCTGCCGCCGTGAGGTAATGAAGTACACGAAGGAGTGGACGAACCTCACCAAGCAGATGGGTTATTGGGTGGATCTCGATGATCCGTATATCACGTACGACAACAAGTATATCGAGACGCTGTGGTACTTGCTCAAGGAGCTCTATAAAAAGGGTTACCTCTATAAGGGCTATACCATTCAGCCTTATTCACCGGCTGCCGGAACGGGTCTGAGTAGCCACGAGTTGAACCAACCGGGTTGCTATCGAGACGTCAAAGACCTGACTTGTACGGCGAAGTTCCATCTTAAGGACGGCCGGTATATCATCGCTTGGACGACCACTCCGTGGACATTGCCGAGTAATACGGCACTCTGCGTAGGCCCGAAGATCGACTACGTGGAGATTGCGCTTGAGAGTGGTGAGCATATTATTTTGGCGGAAGCCCGTCTGTCGGCTTATTTCGATAATGCCGAGATCGTAGCCCGCTACAAAGGTGCGGATCTCGTGGGTCTTGAATATGATCCGTTGTTCCCGTGGGTGAATCCGGGTAAGGGTGCTTTCCGCGTTATCCCAGGCGACTACGTGACAACCGAAGACGGTACGGGTATTGTGCATATCGCGCCTACCTTTGGTGCGGATGATAAGAAAGTCGGTGACGCCGCCGGTGTTCCCGGTCTCTACATGCAGACCAAAGACTTCGGACCGCGTCCTATGGTCGATTTCACCGGAAAATATTGGAAGATAGAAGACCTTG
>Ga0247611_10010812_pt1 | contig 10659 bp, 12 predicted proteins | sample 177DNAGHGhighgp2_FD_192422 | JGI IMG/M metagenome (GOLD analysis project Ga0247611, IMG submission 192422) | Sheep rumen microbial communities from Palmerston North, Manawatu-Wanganui, New Zealand - 1770 DNA GHGhigh gp2 | ecosystem: Host-associated > Mammals > Digestive system > Stomach > Rumen... | reverse complement strand
AGGCCAATTTAGGTACGAATGTCCCTCCGGGTACCATTGAAATGACCGATATGCAGCGGCAGATGCTTGCCGCGATGCGCGCACAGAGGGGCGCGAAGGTTTTGTAATTAACGAAAGGAGAATGCAATATGAGCATGTCAATCCAGGAAAGAATGGCTATGCAGGCGAGGCTGTCCGCGGCTTCTCATCGCCCGCCTATTCCGACACCACCCAAGGCGGCAGCGCCGGCATCTAGTGCCGCACAGCGTATGGCAAAGCAGGCTGCGGTCGCCGCACAGAACAAGGCTGCGGCAAATTCACTTCCTCCTCCGCCGGAACCGAAGTCCGCTCCGTCGATGAGCGCCGCCGAACGCATTCAGCGTCAGGCAATTACGGCTGCCGCACAGAAGGGGTTTAACGGAAAGGCCGAGGTAAACGCTCAGGTAATTGACTACTGGCACAAGCGCTACGCCGCCTTCCAGAAGACTATTGCTGAAAAGCTCGCACTCGACCCGCTCTACTTCGAGAAATTCGATGCAATTACCGGGCTGCCGCTCGACGGTGCTGGTGCGGAGACTTCGGAAACGAAGGAAGGCGCCCCGGTTGAACCTGAAGCGCCTGTAGTGGGCATTGCCACGGCCGAAGGCGAAGTCGCAATCACTGCGCCGGCATCTGAACCGGTCAAGGATATGCCGTTTCAGGCTACCCCGGTGATTAAGCCGAAGCGCGTATCGACTCGTAAGAAGAAGCCTGCCGCCAAGCCGATTGACCCTGAAAACGATGGGGTCGAGGAACAGGCGACAAGCAATCCGTTCGGTGTTACCGCAAGTGGAGAATCTGTAGGAATCCAGTAATGGCTTCCCGGATGGAATCCAGTGGGTTTCGGCTGCTGGCCTTCGGGCTGGCAGCCTTTTTCGTAGTTGCTTTTGGGGTTACTTTCTTGGCCGGGTCTTCGCACCGTGCCGGTTCTTCCTCGGGTTCCGCTGTGGTATCCTTGGGTGTTTCCTTTGGCTTTTCGGTGCAGGCATCGACGATGCTCTTCATTGACAGGGATAGCGGCCAGTCGAACTTGTCTTTTCGTACATTGCTGTGGAAGAATACGCCGTTGAAATTCAGTGCGGTACTTGCGTCGTCGAATGGCTCGTCGTCCTTGACGAAATCAAGGTTGATTGAGTGCTTTGCTGCGAGGTACTTTACGAGGGAAGCCGTGGCGGCAACCTGGATTGGGCTCATCAGAGCGTAGTGCTTGTTCCCACGGTACTCGTGTTCCTCGTAGAATTCGGTTTCCTTTGCGGTGCAGTATACGCTTCCGTAGGCGTCGTAGAGCTTTCCGTTCTTCATGGTGAGCGGGCCATAGTTGGAAATTTCGATTCCGATTGACTGCTTGGATAGGGCGGTGTTCCCGCCGATGGTTCCCGAGCCGAGATGGTAGCTCCAGTTGTTGTCCGGGAAAAGCTCGTAGATGCGCCCTGCGCGGTCGACTACATAGGATACCGATACATGGTTGCCCGGCTTGGATAGTGCCTCGATGTCGGACATAATGTACCCGACCGTGAAATGGAGGCAGATACTTTTCTTTGTCGTGTCGGCCGGATAGTAGTAGGTCGGGTCTGCTGGACGGATTGATGTGATTTCGAAGCCGCCAGGGATGGTTACCGTGCCGACGTGCTTGAATGTACGCCCGCTCGGAAGCTTCATTGTTGCCGCAAAACGGTCTTCTTTTTCGGAAATCTTGGCTGGATGCATACTGAAGTCTCCTTTTTTCTGCTAGCCGAAGTTTATGCAACGATAAACTTGTGGAAAATAACAGTGAAGGTATGACTATGGCAGTCGATATGGCTCAGGCTCAGGCTCTTAGGTTTAAGGAGATTCTCAGGGAAAATATCGAACGCCTCGTTGGTGATAGCGAGACGACCGATGCTATTATGACCCTGTGTGAAACGGTTGGCAAAATGGCTTCGGTGAACGAGAAAAGCCGGGCTATCCTGATGGAAGCCGCCGACCAGAAGGGCAATAGTTACGATACGCTCAAGGATATGGCGAAGTGGCTCCTTAAAGAAGGCAATGACCTTAATGAGTTTCACTGGAATGTGGATAAGAATTCTAAACATGAATTGCTTGACGAAGCTTACACGCTTTGCCGGGATAGCGGCGATAAGCTAGCCGAGGCTTACATAGCGATTATGGACAAGCCGACTGACACGCCGCCTAGCGATGAAGAGGTGCTGAATCGTCTGAAGACCTTGCAGAGCCGTATGCAGGAGGCCGTATCCAAGAATCCGAAGTTCAGCGAAGGTGTCAAGAATTACTTTGCCGATTTCGACGAGAAGATAACATCCATTATCTACAAGTGGTCACGGTTCAGCGCCTAATCGGCGTAATTGCTATATTTGTAATACTGTCACCATATGGAGGTTTACAATGGATATGGCCAAGATGCTTGCCGAGGAAAAGGAAGATATGCTTAAGCATAAGTATATCGAATCGGAAAAGGCTGGTCGCGACCTGGGTGAACCGTCTATGGTGAAGTGGGCGAAGGAATACGGGGAAGCGTGGCGTTTTAACTACAACAAGACGCATATGATGGACCTCGGCGATGGCACTAAGCCCGTATACTTTGGTATTTTCTTGGACCAGAAGTCCAGGGAATATCTCCAGAATGAACTCTTTGAATATGTTCCGTCCGGATGGCGTATGCTGTGCCACCATTGTACGATAGCATTTGGAAGCCCGGAGAAGCACCCTGATGTGCTAGACTTCCTTGCATTGAAACTGGCAAAGAATGTCGAGCTTGAAATAGTATCGCTGGGCATATCTGATGATGCGATTGCGGTAGGGGTTGCCGGTGATTTCAAGTCTGTAAACCCGATACCGCATATCACGGTCGGTATACCGTTCGATGGAAAGCCGAAAAACTCGAATTTCATCAAGGACTGGAAAGAATTTAAAATGGACCGGAAGGTAGTCGGTGTAGTCGACGCTTACCCGAGTCACTTTGGATGGAAACATTAGTATGGATAATCAGTTACAGGATATCATGCCACAGGACGAGAACTTGTCCAACGCGCTTATGGCGGGATACAATGCTGCTAGACAGATGAACTTCAAAGATACCTCTAAAAAGGTGCTGAATTTCACTCACAATGACCTGGATGGGGTCGTTGCTGGAATCGTGGTCAAGAATGTGTTCCCGAATGTCGAGGTCTATCCGGTTAACTACAAGGGAAGCCCGATGTACGATACTGCGGTGGCCCGTATTGCGCAGACCGGTGCAAACTATGACTTCATCCTGTTTACCGACTGGTGTCCGGGCGTGAACGATACGGAAATGTATGATGCGCTTCATCAGGCGGGGGTTCCGTTCCTCGTGATTGACCATCACCAGAAAGCGGAGAATCATCCGGACGACCCGCAGGGTACATTTGTGATTGATACGTCGAAGTGCGGCGCATATAACTGCTATGAGTTTTTCGGGGATGTCAAGGACTTGTCATACCTTGATACCTTATGCGATGTCACTAACGACCACGATATGTGGATTCGTAAGAAAGTTCCGCTTTCTGACCAACTGAATTCATTGCTGTATCTTATTGGCACTGAGGAATTTGACCGTAAGTATCGTCACGGTATGGATGGGTATAATTTGCTTCCGGATGATGCGGAACTAATGCGTAACCACGATGCCGAGGTGGATGCCTATTTCAATTCGCTGAAGTTGACGCCGCTTCCGGGTAATGGCGTGTATACTACGGTCGGCAAGTTCAATAGCGAGATTGTTCTTCGCTTGAACGATAAGTACGACTGGATTGTTCTTAGGTCCGGGCAGCAGGATGTTCCTGGAATGATAAAATTATCCTTCCGTACACGGAGGAAGGACCTTAATCTCGGCAAGATTTTGGATAGTCTTGGTCGAGGCGGTGGCGGACATCCGGGTGCTGCCGGGCAGGTTCTTCCTGAGGCGGATGTGGTTCCATTCATTATGGAAGTCGCAAAGATAATTACTTCCAAGTAATGGCGAATGCGATAAAAAGCAAGAGTAGAAATACCGTGACCTTTTCGCCGAAACTGAATCCGACCGTATCGGGTTCAGTTTTGTTTTCGGGTGTATCGCCTAAATCGATGGTGGAAATAAAATCTCTGCAACATCTGTCGTAGATTTCTGGAATGTTGTCAATAGGCCCGTCGGTAGGCGCGAAAAAGTCGAATGGGGTGTACCCGGGGCGACCCGTGAGGCGGAATATTATATAACCGTCTTTGAATTTGTATTCCCGGATTGAATACTTGACAAATAGTGATTCACCGCAAAATTCGCGGTTTACCGTGCTGATTAATTTGGTGTATTGTTTGAGGAACTCTTCTGTGCCGATATTTCGGTCACCGTGGTATGTTACTTTTATGGTATCTATGTCTAGCATAAAACAAATATAGCAAAGAAAGGCAGCCGGATGGCTGCATTTACTGATTGTTGCAATTAGAATATTTAGTTCGCCGGTGCGATGACTGGCTTTGCGAAGGAATTTCGCGTCCATGTAACACGGAGGTCTTCATAGGCGAAGCCCTTCAAGGCTTCCTTGCTTTTGACGATGATTTGTCCGCGGAACAGGATGCGGGAACGGGTTTCTTGCGGCAAGTTCATCAGCTCATTGAATGCGCCCAAAAGCTGACTCCATTTCTTGTACATCGGATTGTGCTTAAAGCGACCCATTCTCTGTACGATGCGGTAGAAGTTTCCCTTGTAGTTCGGGTGGTCGGCGTCCTGCGGGACAACGGATGGCGTTTCTTCATCGATGTTGGCGGTTTCTTCTGCGATAGCCTGTACTTCGGCGGCGTCCTTTTCCTGGGCGGCCGTTACTTCTTGCATATTTTCTTCGGAAGTCATGTTCATAGAAAGTTTCCTGTGGTTAGTTTTTGCTATAACACAAATATAGCAAAATTACCAACGGTCGTAGCAGGGATGCTTCTCCACGGGGGTTATCGCGAGCTTGTCGAGTTCGCTGAGGTTGTTGTAGCAGTTTTCCTGATACTGCTTCATCGGGTTGAACTTGAGGTCGTGCATTCTCTGGAAGCTTGCGTGTAGGTCTCCCGCGAGGTCGCCGGCCGGCTTCACCGACTGGAACCACATGAGGGTCTTGTTCTTGGGTCGGGCTTCCTGTTCTACCGTAGCGTCGTTGTAGGTCGGGTCGATGTCGAGCTTGCGGGAACCGTCGCCGTAAATGAGGTCCCTGATGTGGCAGAGGTCTTCCACGAGGTCCATGGAGGGGACCATTGTGAAGAGGTTCGATGCGAATATCTCGTCGTCGTTTAGCGACGGGTCACCTGGAACGACCGTCTTGTCCTTGGTCGCCGTATTCAGTTCGCAAATCATCTGGGTAAGCGATTCGTTGCAGGTATGGTCGAATACATACTTGCGGAACATTTCGTCAGCGGATATGGTTGGTTCTTCATCTTTCATATCCGGAGTTTATTATTAAAGCTCCATCAGTTTGTCGAGCTCGGCCTTGGTTGCTTTCTTGGCGCGAGTTATTGCCGGCCTTGTAAGGAATGCCTGCCCCGGGACCGCGTTCGGGTCTTCTTCGATTTCTTCTTTCTTCTTGACTAGATGTGGGAAGTTTGCATCCTTGAATATGTCAATTGGCGTTTTCGGGTCGTCTACATCGGATAGGTCAGGTGCTTCGGATTGTTCCTTTTCTTCTTGTTGGCGTTTAAGTTCGGAAGCGGCCTGCGCCTGTTCCTTTTTCCATCGGTCATGGTGTTCGCAGTTGACCGAGGAGTTCGAGATGTGGTCTATTTCGGAAGTGTCATCGAGGCTGTCGAAATTCCACTTGAACCTGATATCGCTTGTTTTAAGGTTGTATTTATGGATGAGACCGGGTGAAACATACCGTCTAAGGAATTCGGACAGTCTAGGCGACAGCGGATTGGGTTTATTGGCTGGCTGGCTTTTCAGAACTTTGAGATAGTATTCGTCACAGATATCCTCGTCGCCGCCAAGCTCCCGTAAGAGTTGTCGGGCGATGCCGGTAATCTGCATTTGGCCCATTGCGGTCGCTGCTATACGATGTTTTCGGGCATTGATGCCTAACATAGTACTCATGAATATCTGGTTGTTGATGCTGAGTCTGTCGATGTCTGCCATAATGTTACAAATATAGCAAAGAAAACCATAAACTATGAATACCGAGGTGTTCAAATGAATGTGCATTTTATAACTACCGATGATATGGCCCGCTACATCATATCCCGTATGGGTGGTCAGGTCAATGAGATTGAGATGGTCGTCGAGGAGCATCACGGTCTTGGCCATGTGTATATGGCTATCAATGATACTGCCGACTACTTCTACCGCTACTGCTTCGACGAGGCGGCTTATGTGGACTATATGCTCATCCGGTTGCAGCCGGGTGTCATCGAGTACCATGTCCCTGACGAGGTGATGAATGTGGTTGAGCTTATGCCTAGTTACGGCAATACCTTTAGCCCGATGATGGCTTGGGATGTCGGGCCGGGTGAATCGCTAATTGGTGTCGGTGGTGCCGGTATGGGCGGCCTTGGACAGTTTGACCTAGTGACTATGGCCGGCGCAATGCGGTATCTTGCAGATGTCCAGAAGTTCGTTGGTACCCAGTATAACATCAAGCTGCACCCGGTCGACCACATATTGCGCGTATTCCCGACCCCGAAGTCCTGCCGTAATGCGATGGCCTGTGTATATACGAAGGCGAAGAAGTCTGAACTTTACAATAATGTCATTTTCCGCGATATGGCGGTGGCCCGTGCGCAGATTCAGCTTGGCGATATCCTGAAGAGGGACGACTACGCAATTCCGGGTGGTGGCAAGATTAACGGTTCGCTGATTTATACCGATGCGATGACCCGGTGGAAGGACCTGTTCGACCTGATGAAGTCGGAAGCTCCGGGTCCATTGATGATGACCGACTTGAGTGGCCTCTAATACACAAGAGCCTCGGGAAATCCCGGGGCTCCTGGTGTTTAATATGCTCATTTGGAGCAGTCTATTTGAAGTTCAGCGATTCTGCACACTGGGTAACGGTATTGACGCTTGCTTTGCTGTAGCGGATGGCTTGCATAGCACAGCCAATTTCGCGCAGCTTCTTGCGGATTCCTACATATACGAGGAAGGTTGCCTTGGCGTCGGATAGTGCTGTGTGGGCTTTGTCGTTGGTTACCCCGAGGAGCTTACAGATAGTGGGCAGCTTACGGTCCGGCCATTTATCCGGTTCTATTCCGGTGGTGTCGAAGAGCAAGTCAATCATCTGGATTGTGTCGTCAAAGCGGAAGCTATCCAGCTGGTGACGGTAGAAGTCCTTCATGTAGACCTGGATGAACTTCTTGTCGAATCTGAAGTTGTGACCGATGACTGTAGTCCAGAACTCCTTGTTGGTGTGTTCTGCGAGCATGGCGGTCATTTTTTCTTCGACTTCGGATACAAGGAGTCCGGTCTTTTCTAGTTCGTCTAGATTGAGGTGGTTAACTTCTTCGACGGCATGTGGGTCGATTGTTTTGTCGGTGAATTGGCTCGGCTTGAAGTTCCATTCCCCTTCAGCCAGAGTTTCGTACTGCAGTGTTTCGGCGTCAAGTTCATAAATACCCATGCCGATTTGAAGGATGGGATTTTTGCTGGCGTAGAGACCTGCGGTTTCGGTATCTATTGAAATGATGGTTCGTTTGTCGCTCATACGACAAATATAGCAAAATTACCACTTGCCGATGAGGTCGCCGCACGGGAAGTATCCCGGGTCGTTCGTGACATCTTTGACGCACTGGTCGACTTCAGCCGGGGTAAACAGGACATCTTGTTTGAGTTGCAACAGGGTTTCCTTGTCGAGTGCAAGCGGGTTCCCCGTGCTGGTCGGGGTAGTGGCGACGGCGGAACCGTCTGTAGCGTTCCCGAGGGATGTCGAACCGAACAGGTTGTCGATGAAGTGTTGCTGGAGCGGGTTGTCCTTGACTTCCTGTGCGACATTCTGTCCGTTGTCCGTTGCAGTGTCGATGTATGCCTTCCACCAGTACTTGTGCCACATGTACTCGTATTCCGGCCAGTTGTCGGTTATCGAGTTTACCGAGAAGAGAATATTGTTGTATTCCGGCTTGAGAAGGTCGCCCGCCTTGGGGAATATCTGCTGTGCGGTATACCCGTGGTATACGAAGGTGTCGTAGCCGCGCTGCCAGTATTCATCGTTGTGGAGACCGACATCGCAAAGGGGCTTGATTCCGGCATCCATAAGGCTACGGTAGTTGCGCTCGAGGAACAGGCCCATGTGGATAGCGACTTCCGTCTTGTCGGTGAACTGTATGCCGAAGCGCTTGTAGAATTCGTTCTGCGGGTTGAAGGTAATCTGCAGCGGCATCTCGAACACACGGTCAATCGTACGGGAGTTGTCTTCCTTGGTAAGCGGGTTGGCCGAGGTGTCGAATGTCGTGGTGTAGTACAGGAAGGATGTGCCGTGGTTCTCCATGAAGTCACGGGTGAGGTCCTTGTACTTCTGCTGTGCGTGGAAAGCGTTCTGCCTGCGGTAGAAGCTGCCGTAACCGTGCCGGGTGTGCGATTCGAAGTCTGGCTTGGTATAATGCGAGCGCGGACTGCGCTGGACGAACCCGGCAGACTTGTCTTCCCAGAAGGGCTTCGATACATTGGCCTGTATGCTGAACTCCGGCACGAGGACATGACGGGCGCGTACATAGCCTTCAATGATAAGCGGTATACTTGGCAACTTGTTACCTCGGGATACAGTTTATATCCCGTGGGGTTCCCGGGGTGGGTACCGGGGTATATAAACTACCGATAATTGAAGAGGAATGGGAAAATGGCTTCAACATCAGTCGCAAGAAAGTATACGAACATATCGTTTGATGATATCAGGGCTCATCTCGTCGAAATTGTGAAGGCCAAGGAAGGCGCCCTTGCTGATATGGGGGACAGCTCGTTTGGCAAGACAATGATTGAGCTTTTCTCCGGTTTTGGCGACCTTGCGGCTAACTGGACAGAGGCTGCCTTTGGAAATGTGTTCCTTGAGACGGCGACCTCCAAGCCGGCTGTTTATGCTGGCGCCCGTTCGATTGGCTACAGTGTCCGCCGCCCGGTTCCGGCAAAGTGCTCAATCGGCATCCAGGTGACATCAATTAGGGAACACGGGACACTCAAGGTATTTATCCCGAAGGGTACTGTCTTTACGATGTCCGGTGCGACGCTCACTTCGATGGACGATATGGAGTTCATATACGACTATGATGCCGATTCCGACCAGACTGGTCTTATGGAACTTTCCCGTGGTCTCAATGTGCTTGCCGAGGGTCAGTTCCGTACTGAAGTTCTCATTTCGAATGGTCGACAGAATCAGGAATTCCACATCAATGATGCCTCTTTCTCTGATTATTTTGGCGACAGCGACCCGAACTTCTCCGATGATGGCAATATGGCTCACCGTCCGGCCTGCTTCACGCGGGTTACCTCCGATGCGACCCTGATGGATAACATCGACCCGGATATCGTTATCGATGACAAGCTGTACTGGCGCATCTCCCGTCGCGGCTTGGAGGACCCTGCTCTTGACACGAAGTCGACTACCGGGCTCGAGTTCTCTACTGAGCAGGGTAACTATAGTACGAACTATACAGCGCTTATCGAGACGGCGAATGACGGTTCTGTTGCAATTAGGTTCGGTGATGGTCTTAAGGGTGCCATTCCGTTTGGCAATATCGAGGTTACTTATTTCTCTACAAATGGTGAATCGGGTAATATGCTTGGCGTGTTCGGTACGGCGCTCTCGACGACTGGTGGGAACATTACCATTACCACAAAGGATGGACAGGAGACCGATGTCACTTTGAACGACCTCAATATCTGCTTGGTGACCGACATTAGGGGCGGCCTGGATATCGAATCGATAGAGTCTATCCGTAACAATGCGTCGGTCATTTACAATACGCTTGACCGATTGGTTACCCGTGAGGCATACAAGGTGTTCCTCCGTCGTTATGCCGATGTGAAGTATGCGTCTGCCTATGGCGAGGATGTCCTTAATACGAAGCTCCGCAACGGCGGTATCAATGTGAAGTATATGAACCAGGTGCGCTTTACAGTGCTGAAGGACTTGTACCGTAAGAAGGATGGCAAGTACTATCCGACGACCGAGGACGAGTATATGCTGGCCGGGTATAAGGTCAACGGGCTGATGTACAACTGGCTGTATGATTTCCAGGACCCGAACAAGGAGAGCGTTGTTGAGGATGGGGCTGCAATAATTGACGGCATCCGGGGAGAACTTGATGCTACCGTGGAGAAAGCTTTGATAGCTGCTGGAATAGAAACTCCGAGCGATGAACAGATTGCTGCGATTTCGGCTGATTTGATGAAGCTTGTGAATAAGCATGTTCCTCCTATCGTTTTGAATGATTCGGTATTCTCCGCGTTCCTTACTCCGATGGATTTCGTAGTGGAAGGTTCTGAACTACACAGCATTATGCTGGCGTTGAATAGGCGCGGGATGCTTACTGTCGGTGATGGTTTCCACAACTATGTGTACCCGTCCGTCCACAATATGGAAATCAAGATGGATGTCGTTCTTTACAAGGGCAACAACTTCACTGATATCCGCGAGCGCATCAAGAATGTGGTGTATCGGTACCTCAAGGAGAATACCGAGTTCTGCACCCCGATTT
>Ga0247611_10010810_pt1 | contig 10659 bp, 8 predicted proteins | sample 177DNAGHGhighgp2_FD_192422 | JGI IMG/M metagenome (GOLD analysis project Ga0247611, IMG submission 192422) | Sheep rumen microbial communities from Palmerston North, Manawatu-Wanganui, New Zealand - 1770 DNA GHGhigh gp2 | ecosystem: Host-associated > Mammals > Digestive system > Stomach > Rumen ... | reverse complement strand
ATATATAACACCAACAATAACAGCACCAAGAATTAGGTTTACCCAACTAAAGTTGAAAATTACTAAGGCTAAAGCAATAACAGAAACCATTGCTGTAGTCTTAATTCTTTTTAAGAATAACGCATCAAGATTAACATCTGATCCATATTTAGTTTGTGCTAAAAAATCGTAGTCTTTTTCTTTAAGCATATTAATAAATTCTTTGTTATCATTATATAGTTGTTGAGGATCAACACTACCACGATAAATTAATACAAAGACAACAATTACTATAATAATCGCTAATTCCATTATTCAGCACCTACATTCTCGTTATAATATTTTTCTCCTGAAAGAAGAAAATAACTATTTAATAAAACTATTATGTGTAAGCATACGCGAACTAATGTGTTTGTATTAACTAGTTCAACATATTTCTCTTGTGTAATCAATAATTGAATTAACATTATCATTAAATAAAGTAATAATCCATATTGAATAAATTGTCTATGGAAATTAGCTCTATCCATTCGGTCTCGATATACACCTTCAACAAGTTCATCGACATCTAATAGCATATTATCAAGCGCTTTAGTCGTATCCCTTGCACCTTCTCTTGTAACTTGCAAGAATAATTGATGCATATTTTTGACCATATAATAGTCATATTTACTATTCATATAATCAATTGATTCACCAACATCACCGTTGTGATATGCTAAATCAATCATTACTTTAATATCCGTTTTTACAGGATCTTCAATTACTCCAGAATTATATACACCTTCAAGAGCTGTAACAAATGATTGAGTAACGGCAAATTCCATAATTGTATTTGTAACATATACTTGAACCTGTTCAAATACAAATTCACTATATACTCTCTTACATCTTAAATAAGAAAGATAGGGAATTATTGATATAACAATTACAACATAAATGAATGAAATAAGAATACTATAGAAATATAACCAAGTAATTACAAATGCTAAAACAGCAAAAATAATTACTTGCATTAAATATTCTTTTTTTGAATACTCAAGCCCCATTTCTTTACATTTTTCACGAACCATTTTAAATGAATAAGGAGCATATTTCTCATAAACTGTTTCTACACCATCAGAAACAAATTTATAAACTGATTCACCATTACTTTGTCTATACAATGTAACAAATAATACGATAGCTAAAATAATTATAAATTCCATATCTTAGACCTCCTATACAAATTCATTAGTAGAATTAGTTGTACCTAAATATTGGGTTTTCTCTAAATCTAGAGGATTATTAGGAACTAATTCTATCTTATCAAACGGGCTTTGAGATTTTTGACTACTATCTTCTACAACAGAGGGTTTTGTAACATCAGGTATGACACTCGTTTTATCTACGATAGGAACCGCAGGTACTTCTTGAGTAACTGCTGGTGTTTCAATATTCGATGTCATAGAATAGTCATAGTTATACATATTTTCATCAACAGAATTATCATCATTAGTAACAGTACTTGTTGAAGATGTTTCAGTAACTTGATTTTCATTAGAAGAATCCATAGCAGCTACAAAACTATTAACATCAGCATTACTAATTTCTACTTTAGTTTCTATAGGTTGTTCTGTTGAAACAGTTGCTTCTTGAACTACTTCTTTTGAAGGTTCAACTACAGGTTTCTCTTCTACAACAACATTTGTAGGAACTTCAACACTTACTTTTTCTTCTGCTCCTTCTTGTAAAGGAGCTTCTATCTTCTCTTCTACAGCTGGAGTAGTTTTTTCTTTAACTTCTGTTTTTGTAACATTACTTAGATCAATAACAGGTTGAGAAGATGGTTTAGTCTCTTCAACAGGAGGAACATAATTTTCATTACCAAAATTTGCAATGTAATCCTCTTCTTTTTTCATTTCAACCTTTTCATTGGCTCTATCTTCTTTTTCTTTTAATTGTTCTTCAATTTTATCAAGAGTTGGAAGTTCTTCAGAAACTAATGAATCATCATCTAAATCAACACCTTGATTTGCAAGATATTCTTTTAAATATTTACTAGGTTCTTTAGTAACTTCTGTACCATCAACATTTTTATGATAAATAACATTATATTCAGGTTTATTTTCTTCTGTAACATAAAATTCTGTTACTTCAGCAAGTTCACGCATGAATCCACGTTCTTTATCATATCTTGCTCGAACATAAAGACCTAATTGTACATAACGATAAATTGTTGTCATAAACTGTTCTACATCAATATTAGATTCCAATAAGGAATACATACGATGTGGTATACTTTGTGCTTTATCAGCATGAATTGTTGATAAAATGTTATGTCCTGACGAAATAGAGTTACGAACAGCAGTAACCGCTTCAGCAGAACGAACTTCGGAAAGTAAAATCCATTTTGGATTTTGTCGCATACAGGTAACTAATACATCACTATATGAAGCAATATTATTAGTTTTCATCGCAACAATATCACGTTGAGGGAAAATACGATCCAAGTGAAGTTCCAAAGTATCTTCAATTGTTATTATTTTTTCATTCTCAGCAGTATGACTTGCTAGATATTTTACTAACTCAGTTTTACCTGAACCAGTTTCACCGGCAACAATGATATTACAGTGTCCTTTAATACACTTTATTAGGAAATCATGAATGCCAAGTGTTATATATTTTTCTTTTAATAATTTATCTTTTTGTAATCTTATTTTTGCAGGTGTTTTACGGAAAACGGCAGCTATGCCATTTCTTGCAATAGAGTCATGTACAAAGTTCATACGAAGTTCAGCACTTTCACTATCCAAGAAAGGAGATGCCATATTAAATACCTTTCCCATAATATTAGCACATTGGAAAGCAATTTTTTCCATTAAATCATTATCTATACCTGGATTGTCTACACGATAAACACCTTTATCTAAGCTTTTCAACCAAACTTGCCCGTTATTAGAATATGAAATATCGGTGATATTATCATCATCTAAATATTGTTTTAAAGGTCCAAAATCTATACTTGAAAATAGATTATCATTAATATCAGTACTTGTTTGTTGTTTATTAGCACTAATATTATATGAATTTATTTCGTGTTCCATAATCAACCATCCTATCCATTTACTTCTGGATTATCTTCATTTGGATTATTTTGACTATCATCTTGGTTATTGTTTTGTTGATTATTGTCATTTTGTGGAACAGTATCAGATACTACTTGTTCAATTTTTCCTTCTGTATATAACCACTCTTCTACTTTGCCTCTTACAATTTGAGCTTCTTCTTCTTTTTTAGTCTCATCTTTTTTAACTAATTCATCAAAAGCTGTTGGAACAATAATAATTTCAACAATCTCACTATTTTCTGCTAATTTTTCAGCACCACGAAGTAAAACATTAGTTTCTTCATCAACACCAAACATAATTTGACGTGGGCTTCTAACTTCACCACTTGCAGCAAATACATCTTGACCTGAAGAATCTCTTACTGCAGCAATCTTTAAATTGCTAACTAACTTTCCAAATAAAATTTTTTTATTATCTTCATCTGTAACTATTTTTAAATAAATATCAAAATATTTGCCAGGAAAGAATGAATTACCAAAAGTTGATGTTACATCAACTTTAAGGTTATATGCTATAAGACCTTCTTTAATTTCTTCATACAAATATCTATTTGGCAAACTTCCTACTTCAGAATAATTTGCATCTCGATAAAAGAAACCACCAGCTGGAATATAACTTGTACTATATTTACCAGATACTTCAGCTGCATTATATGTTACATTTCCTTTTAATGAAGATTGAGCGACTTCAACAGTTGCCATATCTTCACCAGTAATTAAAGTTTGTGGTTCAATTGAATGTAAGGCATATGGAATTGATACAGGTTGAACTGCAGATTCAACACGCCAATTATAGAATAAGTATAGAACAACAACGATTAATATAGCACCTAATAAGGTTACAACGTTTTTATTTGATAAAAGTTTTTTTAAATTTCCCATTTTAATCTTTTCCTTTCTATACTATTCTAATTTTCCCCTACTTGAGGAGTTGAACTCTCAACAGGAACTTCTAATTCTTGTTCATCAAGATATTCCTCTAGCATAGATACTAAAGTTGAAGAGTCAATATTTACATCAGGAACATATTCACTTTGATCAACTGTTGTTGGAACAGCAATTATATCAACGAAATCTTTTAAATAAAGAGCCGTATGTAATAATGCATTGTAATGGTAAGGTAAACCAAATATCATATACGCTGGATCTCTTACTTCATTTGTACCAGAGAAAACATTTCTACCGTCAGAATCCTTTACCGCCAATATTTTAACATTGGAAATTAATTTTCCTGTTTTATATCCTTCACCAGTAGTTTGATCTTGAATTCTTAGATAAATATCTACATATTTACCAGGAACCATAGAGTTACTATATGTTGTATCCATATTAACATGATAATTAAAGGCAACCATATCTTTATCTGGTTCAAAATATTTCAAGAATGCCGTAGGTAAATCATCATTTGGTACAACATTACCAGCACTCTCCTCACTACTGTAATAGAAGAAACTACCAGTTGGAATATAACTATTTACTCCAGCATGATCTAGAGGTTTTTGACCGTCTCTTGTTTCTTCAAGTAAACGTGTTCTAGAAGTTATTACATTACCACGTAATGAATCTATTGGAACGTCTACCATTGTTATATTATTTTCAGTAATTTGTTCCATAGGCTTAATATCTTCTTTAGCGATAGGTATTGAGATCATATCAGTTGATGATCTTACACGCCATATGTAAAATACATATAAAACAATTACGATTAATATCATACCTAGCAAAGTAACAACATTTTTGTTACCTATGAACTTCTTCATATTTCCCATACTTTTTTATTCTCCTTTTTTAATTTGTACATCTTGCGTAGCAATTTTTCCCATTGCAACTAGTGCATGAAGAAATTGCCGAATTTGCACTTTTAGCTTCTTTTTTTGTACAAGCAATTTGTTGTGTATCGCTATAATACACATTCCAATACATAAATCCATCGAACCCTGTAATTTCTTGATACCTTGTACCGGTTGGACAATGACTAGTAGCATGTTGTCTAGCTTTTGTTTCCAATGTAGGTCTACCATTACTCCAATTTGATAATGTATAACTAGAGCTCGTATCCGCATGATAAATAACGCCTTGACTATTTGAACATTTGTAGCCAGATATATGAGCATGCCATTTACAATTTCCACCACTGCTTGGCGGATTTGTTGGTGTTCCAGTAGATGTTCCAGTCGGAGTTTCTGTTGGAGTTTCAGGATCTGTGCAAGGACAATCTTTCAAATCTGTATTCCACGCATATATTACTATATCTTTATTGCCAGCATCATTGGGATCAACATTATAAGGTGTTTTTTTACCATTATATTCCAAGATATATGATCCAACTTTTTTAAACTTACCAGTTAATTCTGTTGTACTACCATTTGGAACATTAACTGAAATGCTATCACCAGTTGAAACATTTGTAATTTTTACTGTACCAGCAACATAATCAAAATTACAGTTTTTAATACCTACTCTGACTGTCGCTTGACCAGATGGTTCAGCTATATTTATTTCTTTTCCTTCAAAAATAGCATCCATTTGGTTATTAATTGGTGCGTTACCTTCACCCATAGCCTCAAACAAATATTGATAATATGTAACTCTAACACTTGTCTTTGGTGGATATTCAACTACATCTTGAACAGTTATATCATAAGTTTCCTGATTTTTGGCAACAGTACCAAAACGACTAATTAAACTTTCTGTGAAAATATCAGAATTTACAATCCATTCACCATGTAAATATCTACATTCGCCTGAAGAATACTTTTGAACGCCTTTTACTTTACCGTCGCATTCACTTTCTTCATTAGGGTCAATGATTTCATAATCTTTCTCGTCCGAGAAACTAATTGGTTTACCCGTACTTCCAGTTTTCTTTGTACACAAACATATTCCTCGACGATATTTAATCTCATCTCTAGCATCATACATAGCAGCCTCAACAGAACTTTTCATAAATTCATAATCTTGTTGATTTGTAGTTGTAAGATTACTCATTGTTCCAACTACAGCAAAAGTAATAAGAGAAATAATTATAAGGCCAATTCCCCAGATTCCTTCTTTCATAAATAATTCACTCCCTATCTTACTTAATTATATATTATTTGTATTTCAATATCAAGAATATTTAAAAAGATTTGCTCTATTATTTCGTGGTATATCGTAAAAAAATATGTAAAAGATTTTTTATTATCTTTTTTTATGGTATCATTAAATACGGGAGATGAAAATGAAGAAATTATTTAGTTTAACTTTGGTGCTAATGTTTACGTTTTTATTAGTAGGTTGTAAGAGCAATAACATAAGTAAAATTAGTTATGAAAGTTTCAAAGAAAAAATTGATAAAAAAGAAAGTTTAATTTTATTTTTTGGAGAAAGCGATCTACTCGAAAACACATTAAATAATATTCTAAACGAGTATAATTTAAAAGCATACAAAATCAAAACAAGCAATTTAGATGATGATGAATTATTAGAATTAAAAAGCATCATTGATTATGAAGAACCATCAATTTGTTTTATAAAAGATGGCGTTAATCCAACTGTCTTAACAAACATCACTGATGAATATGCAAGAGAAGAAACAATAATTAATACTCTTAAAGATTTAGAGTTTATAAAAGAGAAGAACTAAATTTCTAGTTCTTCTCTTTTTTTGTAAATCGCTTTTATATATTTATAAATCATAATTGCAATTGGAATAAAAATCGCAACTCCAATCATTATATACAATACTGTATTATCAACATCCATTATCATTGGATTTTTTTTGTTATTTTCAATGTATTTATTTAATTCAGTTTTAAATTGTCTTTCAGTTATTTTTGAAGTACTAAATTGATTCTTACACAATTTAAAACCTGGATATTTTTTACAATCTTCTGAATTAATGAAATCATTAAAATAAGGTAACTTAATCGTTCTTATTACTAAATCTTTTGCAATACAATCGTTGTTAACAAAAGCCTTAACAGTAATTCTTACACTATCACCAGGATTATAACCCTCTGGCTTAAAGTCTTTACTTGTAGCGGTACCATTTTCATCCCTTTTAAACTCATCGAAGCTCATACCGATCCAACTATAAATTATCATCGGTTTAACTTCAGTTGATATATTATCAAGAATAATATCATATGTTCCACCTACAACTACCCCATTAGCATCTTTTATTTCATCAAATTCATATGAATAAGTAATCTTACTTGCTTCTTTTTTTAGACGATTTAATTCGTTTCGATCACAACCATCAGCATAAACATTAATAGAAACAAGTAAAAGTAACACCAAAATTATTCTTTTCATTACTCAATTCCTTATTACTTTTTACTCTTCTTCAATAATTGGCAAATTGTATCACTATCGCCAGCAGTTCCTCTTGTACATGCTCCAATATAATAATTAGGATTTCCAGAAGTTTCACTCTTTATTTTTTGATTAATTTCTTGTGTTAATCTTACTGTGTTATACATTGAATCTTCATTCCATGTAGATGCCTTAATTATTTTAGTAAAATTATATTTACTATTTGACCAGTTTATACCAATCTTATGATTAGTTCCTTTTAAGAATGGATCATTAGGGTCAATATGTCTATAGATAATACCATTATCTAGCAATTGAATATTACATTTTGTTGAATCACTTGCAAATCCATGATAACCAAGATCAGTTGCTTCAACATAATAATTATAATTATTCGCACCAATATATTCACGATTATCTGTTACAAAGAATTTTTTACCAAGTTCACAATCTTCGCAAGAATAATTGCCATATACAATCTTACCTTTTTTATTTAGATACGCCATCGGCATTTCTTTTTCAATATAATGTCTTTCTTCATATTTAAAGTCTTTTAATTGATTACTTGCAGATTTATCTTTTGGTAATTTACCACATGTTGAAACAAGAGATGATGAACTACTTCCTCCAACACCAGTTAAAGTTACTGTCGTAATTCTTTTATTTCCTAATTTATCATTAATAACTACTTTAGATTGATCTTCATATTTTGGATCCCATTTTGCATATGAATCTCTTATAAATTCTAGACCTTCTTTAGCACTACTATAAAATTTATCATCCAAAGATACAATATTATCATATTTAGATGCGTAATCTTCAATATATTTTTTTACTTTTTCATATCGATCGTTATTAAATTTTCCTTCACAAACGAAATTAGAAAATGCAGTAAATTTATATTTGAATCCTGTTCCTGGGTATAAATATGCATTATTAGTTGATTCTAATTTCCAATCATATACTGGTCCTAAAAATTGTGTATTAATATTTTCTTTACATTCTATCGTATAAATGGCTTCGCATTTTCTTTTATATGTGCCCTCAATATTTCCTTGTCCATTACATGTTGTTGTTGTTTCTCCACTTGGTTCCGTTGTTGAACATTTAAATTTACTTACACATTGTTTAGGGTCTGTTATGTCACTTCTTAATTTATAGCCAGAATTAACTGTTTCTACTCCATCTTTTACACTAGAATATTTTCCCCAATATAATAAATCATCTTTTTCATAGCAATGAGGTTCAGGGTTAGGTAATGCCTTACCACATCCACGTGTATATTTAGTACATGTCCAATATTTATTTTTCCCACTTCCGTGTTGGACGCATCCTTCATATGCCGTTCCGTAGCCTTTGCCTTCAGCAACACCTTTGTTAACTTTTGTATTTTCTTCATTCCAAACATTAACAGATCTTCCACTTGCTGGCCATGGTGTTTCAACAGTCACATTAACACTAGCTGTGTTTGAATTTCCACAAGAATTAGAACGAGTAATAGTTATTGCAACTTTTTCCGTACATGTACTTGTTTTAGGACTACCAACTGGTGTTACAGTACAAGTTCCATTTGACCAAGATGCTGTAGCCATACTAGTATTTCCTGATGAGCAAGTTAACGTTCCAGATGAACTTGAACTTATTGTACATCCATTTCCATTTACAGAATATTTACCAGTGCTACTACAAGTAGTAGTTATTGTTGGTGCAGAAACACTTGAACATGAACAGCTACCATTTCCACTACTATTATAAGTTTCATCACTATTAGTACAGCTCACACATTTCCACGAACATCCTGGTGGACTAGCACATGAATTTTCAGTTCTGGATTCACACGGAGAACCCACACCACCATTGTCTCCTCTACAACCATAATTACAAGAAGCATTAACATCTATATTTGTTCCTATTAATAACAATAGACTAATTATAGAAACAAATAATATTTTTTTCTTCATAAAATACACCTCATTACTTTCTACTATATCAATATTATTCTAACATTTTTATATTATAATTATCAATAATAATTAGATAGTTTTTAAAAATTTATTCACAAAAAAGGAACAATTATTTTGTCCCTTTTTAATTTCAATTAACGTTTTGCATTTTTAACTAATCTACATATTATAGAATTACTACTATCCTTACAACCAAGAACATAATATACAGATGCAGTATCATCATATGTAAGACTCTTAATCTGTCTATTAACATCTGGAGTTAAACGAATTGTTTTATATTGTGACGTTTCACTCCATGTCTCAGGTTTAATTATTTTAGTAAAATCATATTTTTTATTCTTCCAATTTATACCAATCACATGTTTAGATCCTTTTAAGAATGGATCTTTTGGATCGACATGTCTATAAATAATTTGATTATCTAGTAATTCTAATCGACACTTTGTTCCATTACTTGCATAATGAGTTTTGGTATTTTCATCACTTGAAAAACCCATCTCTGAAATTTCTACAATATAATCATATGGTTTTTTCTTTTTTCTTAATTCGTCAATGACATTACGATCAGATGAAATAAAGAATTGTGCTCCTAAAGAGTTGCTTTTCGCACATGAACCACCATAAGTTATAGCTCCAGTTTTAGTATTTAAACACGCTTCAGGTACAATTTTTTCAACACGTTGCTTTTTATCATAAGTAAAATTAGCATGACCTCTTGAACCGAAGTCAAGTTCATAATTAGAATTAAGCTTAACTTTAGTATCTTTAATCAATTCACCACATACCCAAGTATTCTTTTTAACATCCTTTGTTGCATTGTTTCTCACAAGTTTTACAGTATATGGTTGTTCATTATTCTTTTTAGCAACTAAATCTGTTAGAGTAACTTCAGGTTCAAATGTGTAATTTGGATCCCAACTAATATAACTTTTAGCAACTAAGGTACTAAAATCTGTAACCTTTGTCTTATATAATCTTTGCTCTTCTTCAGATTGATCAATTGATAAAGCCGCCAATTGTGAACTGTAATCTTTAATATACTTTAAGTATTTCTTATACGTATCATTATGAAATTTACCTGTACAATATAATCTTGATGTCGCACCAAGAGTATATTTAAATCCTGTTGCTGGATACAAATATGAATTTTGTGAAGTTTCTAAACTCCAGTCATATGCAGGGCCTCTAAATTCAGTATAAATACCTTCATTACATTCTATTTCATAAAAATATTTAGTTTTAGCTGTATTATTTTCAAAAACATTTGAAACTTTACAAGTTTTTTTATAAGTTCCATGATTATCACCA